>WOR8_10000146_pt1 | contig 68738 bp, 52 predicted proteins | sample DeeMarSeWOR38_10_FD_19890 | JGI IMG/M metagenome (IMG submission 19890)
ATGTAAAGGTCTGAATCCATCAGGCAAACCTGCATTAGCTTTGATCCGTGCAATACTTTTCCGCATATCAGTAAGGTGCTCGTCCTTCTTTCGCCCGGGGAACACGTACGGATTTTCGGGATCTTTTGGAATCGCGTCAAATGCAGCCCTGGCAGCATCATTCAACGGGATTTTTTGATCTGGCCCCCCCTTGGGATCCCGAATTTGAATAAAACCTCGATCTGTGTCAATGTCATCCCATTTGAGCTTAAATATCTCGGAGCGCCTCATACCTGTATAAAGTGCAAGCCGCATCAAATTTGCACACAGCTGATCCTCGTCTGCGTCAAGGGTCTTCAATAATTTGCTCAATTGCTGAGATGTCAAGTCTTCAGTCACTTGATTGTTAAGTCGTGGCACTTGAATTTTGAATTTTAAAGGAGGGACAAGGTTTCGTTTGATACCGAAATTAATAGTCCGCCTTAGAAGTTCCAAAACCCGCGCTGCGGTTGTGTGTTTACCGGCTTTTTGTAATTTCAGCCGTAACCGGTCAACATCGAAGGGCGAGAGATCTTCTGGCTTTCTCTTGCCAATGTTGTTCTTTATATCTCTTTTGAATTTTCGATCTTCGATAGCCAACGATTTATTGTCCGGATGATTTTCTTTGTAAGCGTCCCACAGTGCGTTTATAGTCCACACCTTAGTTTTCTTTTTCTCGCGTATTTCTTTGGGTGATTTCCGTTTCCCCTCTATTCGCTCGCCCCGATACAGTGAAGCTTTCGCCGGAGTCATATTATCCATGTACTGACGACCGGCTTTTTCTTCGTGAACTTTGCCGTCCTTTTTAAAAACGACGTAGTAAACTTTCTCCACACCAGAACCACCGATACGGTTTGCTTCCCGGTAAAACACACCTGGGTAATTAGTTTTGAAACGTTTCATAAATGCTCCTGATGGTCATAACCATCGGTAAAGTTTTCCAACCCTATTTCCAACCTATAGATTAGATACCAAAGTATGCCAAAGTATGTCAAGATTAAATATATATAATAAATATAATAGTATATGGTACAGCGAAGTTCTTCAAGGTAAAATGCGGTAAGTCGTATTCCAGTGGCTGTTAACCATCGGGTCCGCGGTTCGAGTCCGTGCTGGGGAGCCAAACATTGCAGGCTGGGATACTATCCCGGCCTTTTTAGTTATGCAATACTGGGTTTATATCATCAAGAGCCAATCAACAGGCAGATATTATTGCGGATACAGCGATGATGTGGATCGTCGCCTAAGCCAACATAACGACCCTGGATACCGAGGGACCCGAACAACAAAAATTTTCCAAGGTCCATAGCATATCATCTGGACACAAGAATGCTCAAGTCGAAGTGAAGCTGTATTGCTTGAAAGAAAAATAAAGAAAAGGGGGATAGGAAGATATCTGAAGGCCGCTCAGTTGGCAGAGTCCCGCTGAGGAGCGGGATTAACCATCGGGTCGATTTCGGCTGGGGCGAAAGCCGAAGTCCCGCCGAACGGCGGGATTCGAGTCCGTGCTGGGGAGCCAAATTCTACAGGCCCAACTGTTCGATTGGGCCTTTTTATTGGGGGGGGAATATTCCGTATGGGTATACATTCTGCAGAATGAGACAACCAACAAACTATATAGTGGTTATGCTCGCGGGTTTCTTCAGGACAAACCTTTGTGCCTCCGCACATTGATAGCCTTCCATTCGAGAAGCGGCTGGCTCTGGATACGCTTTTGTAGGATTCTATCAGAGGTCAGAATCGTCGAGTCGATTTCCCCATGGTCGAGCAGTAAGTCCAAGAATTCACGTTCCGTATCCGAAAAGGGCATCACCGTTGACAGACCTTCCCGACACTCCTTTACGAGGCGTGCGCCATATTCGGCGTGTGAGCCACGATCCTGTGTTAAACGGGTGTCAAGCGCAGGAATGAGCAATCTTGTCAATTCCGCTGGGTCGAAATCCACGTCTTCGATTGATACCGACCGCCAGTCCTTTTAAATAGGGGTGCCTGTTCAAATTGTTTAAAAGATTGAGCAGGTGGAGCACCTTTTCGATCATATCCGGTTTGAAACCGGTGGATTCGGCGATAGGCAATACTTCCGATCGCGAGAATTTCATAACACTTCACCCCATGATTTGTGCAGGATGTTGATTGGGATCAATAGGTTCCAATCTTTGACCCACCGGCATCCTTGGCGCTTACCGCGTTCAAAATAGTGGGGTTGGCGAGGGCGCTGACATCGCAAAGGGTCCAAGTGGGCATCATCAACCATTAACGTTTCCTTGTGCTGTTCTAAGAAGAAACCCACCTTCGCGGCAGTGGTCGCATTTTCCAATAAGAGGACATACGCGACAACCTGATCCAGGTCAAAGAACTCAACCGATTCCAGGGACCGCCATATCTCCTCCCAACTGCCGGTCAAGTCCGGCCGGTCCAGCACATCGACGAACGTTCTTTCTAGGTTGGTTACCCGGAGTAACACGCCGGAACGCTTGCGGCTGGTGACGCCGAACATCTTCTTACCCTTAGCCCTTAGGGGGGGCGGTACAGGTGCACGTAAATATTCATGCGATTGAAACCTCAACGGAAGCGATTTGCGTGCGGACACGTAATGAAGTCTCATGTAGACCGAGTAGGCTTTGCCATGGAATTCCAGCGCCGTATGGTATGCGAGAACCGCATCCGGGGTCATCTTGGCCACCACGAGATAAGGATCTACCGGACTCGATGTCGGATCGCCGCCCAAAGGTACCGTCGCATATAGGCCCCGTCGTATAGGTATTACCCGTCCCTGGTTGCGATAATACGTTAAAAGCGACTTGCGGGTATTCGGGTTGCCGGACCCTCTGGCGGACAGAAAGCGATCCAACTCCTCCACCGTGAACACAGCGTGTTTCGAAAAAAATTCATTCAGCTTGCGTGGCCCATAATTTTGACTTCTAATCGACATAGTATCAATATTATCATCACCATATAGGTCGATTGTCAAGTAACCTTCGAATACTTTTGACGTGATGACGATATAAGGCTCAAGCAATTGCTACTTTCTAGTTACCATGTCAAATATAGAGAGACCCACCTACCGACGTTCTTAACCCATCTCCGGTATGATTCTACCATTAAAAGGAACTGGAGCGATTGCTCCAGTAGCACGGCGCTTTCCGTTTGGAGGTGTGCGGTGTGTCCTGCTCATCAGCGGATGATTTGGACTATCGCCGGCTGAACGACTATTTCCAACGCATCCGTTCTCAAGAAACGCCAAATACAGATGATGCAGATGCGTGGCAAAACCTGCTCCTCAAAACGGAATTCCTGATTGAAGAGGACGACAGGAAACCGGCCACCGTTGCGGTTTTATTGCTGTTTTGCGCCAATCCGAACCGTTTCTTGCCTCAAGCAGGAATTGATGCGGTTGCCTATCCCGGCCAGGAAAAAGATTGTGCCGCCAAAGAACGTCTTTCTATCCGCGGCCCGATGACGGCACTATTTGGTAGTGAAGGCCTTGTTGAAAATGGACTCGTTGAACAAGCTGTCGAATTAGTAAGACGGAATACTTAAGTTACAGCCACACTTGCTGATGGCGCAAGGCGTGAGCAGAAATGATCTTATCCGGAAGAAGCGGTCAGGGAGGCCATTATCAACGCGCTTGTACACCGGGACTATCTATAGCCTGGTATACCTCCCGCGCACGCCTGACTATCACAACTGTCCGGCTTCTTTGAAATATTTCATTGCGCCGGGGTGCAGCGGGGCGCTAAGCCCTTTGAGCATGTCTTCTTTTGCCAAATCCTCGAGGGCCGGATGCTGTCGTTTAAATTCCGCGAAATTATCAAATACTTCTTTGGTGATGGTATAAACCACATCATCCGACATTTTGGAGGACGTGCACAGGGTGGCGATAACGCCGAAGGTTTTCACGTCTACCGGATTTTCGGCACCCGGATAGAATTGGGCAACCGGTACCGTCGTCTGGGTGTAATAGTTTTGATCAGCGACTAGTTGTTCGATGCCGGGGCCGGAAATCGGTATGAAACGGACCTTGCGCTCGCCGGTAGTTGCATTTTGGAGGGTTTCGCTCGGATGCCCCACGGTGCAAAAAAACGCGTCGATGCGTTTGTCCTGAAGCAGAACCGGTGCCTCCGATGCTTTTACTTTTTCAGCATAAATATCGCTCTTCGGGTCCAGACCCACGGCTTGCAGGGCATCGATGGAATTTTGGTATTGGCCGGAGCGTGGGTTACCTAAATTGACTTTTTTCCCCTTGAGGTCGGTTATGGCATTTATGCCGGCGTCAACTGCGACCACCAGGCACACCGATTCATGGTGGATGCTAAATACGGCACGCAGTTCCTTCTGCGGGCCTTTTTTGGTCCACTCGGCCAGTCCCACGACGGCCTGATATTGTACGTCGGATTGTGCCAGGCTGAATTCCAGGTAACCGGCCATGATCGCATTCAGGTTAAACACCGATCCCCGGGTGGATTCAACTGTTGCCCGAATACCGTACACGTAGCGCTTCTTGTTGATCATCTTTGCAATGGTCAATCCAACCGGAAAATAGACGCCGCTGAAATCGCCGGATCCAATGGTTAAAAATACGGTTTCGGCCTGAAGCTCAGCCGGAGCGGCACTGAGAATTAAGCCGGCAACGAAACAGGCTATAAAAGTGATGATCATCTTTTTCTTCATTGGAACCTCTTTGCATGACCTCAGTCGCTTGCCATCATCGTGCGAGTATAATTACTTTAAACTTGGAATATGTTTGTGTTTGCCCCTTAGTCGGATATTTGAAACGTCCGGGGATGTTCCCAATCGAGTTCTACGATCTGATTCATAGAAATGGGCCCTTTATCGAGAATCAGCACGGCGCGCAATCCATCGGTAAAGTATGGATCGCCGGTCAGATTCTCCCTCGGTCTGGAAGGCGTTGCCCGCCCTACCCCTTTCACAAAGCCGACTTTGGCAAGCGTCTGAGAGAACAGCAAATCCTCGATGACTGCATGGCGTGCTTCGTCGATATCCGGGTCTATTTTGTGGGTGACCGGCGGCCAGGTTTTCGTGGTAAAACGGACACCAATGTCGCGGCTGATCTGACCGACAAATACCGGTTTGCCTTTAAACCGCATCGGGCTGTACCATAATCGCAAGTGGTTTCTTTCATGGATACTGTGGCGCGGTTTCTGGCGCGCCAAATCCTGATGGCGATCGTATGCGTAAAGTGAACTCACAGGCGAATACCGGTAGCGCTTGCCGAAAAGAAAAGACTTTATGGTTTTCCATACGGCTGTCGAGTACGTCTCTTCCGCCGGAAGCCAGCCGCGGCGGGAGAAGGTGGCCGCCACATCAATAAAATCTCCGATGATCACCAGGTTGAGCGGATCTCCAAAATCCGTTTGCTCCTCATTGGTGGTGCAACATGGCAAATTCTCGAGCGCCGTTCTCAATTCAGCCTCATCTAATTCTACAATGTCTTCTTTTGAGTAGAGACTATCGAAATCCACCATTTGATAGTCGACCCGCATGCCGGGAATTTGAACGAAAAAGGTAAAAAATTTAATCTGTTGACTGGCAATCAGGTCGATTTGCACCACCTTTTCGCCTTCATCAAGATTCGTAAAAATAAAACCTGAAACCGCCGTGTCGGGCAAAATGGGGTTTCTGAAGTTCATTGATCTGAAATAGTTTTCCATTTCTTTTTGGTCTGATTGACTAAGGCCGTCATGGACGGCAAAGGAGCTCTCGTTGGGCGAAAAGTAATTCGGATCCGTGGCGGCTGAAATGAGATAATAGGTCCGATCACTGTGGTTTTCCACTTTCACCCAGATCGGCTGAATCTCTTTTAGGGCCAAATTGGCACTGAACAGCGCCGTATTTTCTTCGGCGCTCGGCACGGCAACCGTCACGCGCACCTCATCATCATATTCTGATTGCGAGCGATCACGGAATCTGACTTCGTTCATCGATCGGGGGCTGAAGGACGACGATACCGGCACCGTCGCACAACCAATAATCAGGCCCGTCAGCGAAATCGCCACAAATAACCACAGCGTACTCAATTTCCAAATGAATTGACCACAGCTTGTCTGCTTGAAAATGAATTTACAGCACGACATTTAGAATCAACCTCGATGTGTCCATTTTGCGCTGAAACCATTATGAAATGTAAAATTGTTTGCAACCATCCAAATTAATAAAAAATATTAGTTGTTGACGTATCGAAATTAAACTGACTATTCATCAAAGTCAAGTTGTCTGAAAAAATATTTCAAATTGATATCGAAAGGTTTTCCAACGGATCGTGTTGCTCGTTAATACGGCCAAATTCGCGCACAATTGACACGTGTCGGCTTCATACCTATGTTCATTTTATTTTTATTTTGTCAGTTTACACATTATTTGAAGAGGAAAAAAATTGCAAAGTAGAGAAGTGGTCGATATCAGCTCCTACGGCCTGGGCGGACGTAAAAATTTGCAGCGCCGGATGCTGCGCGTGATCGCACCAATCGGGTTCGTTATAGTGATAGTTGCCGCGTTGCTGTCGATTACCGCCTACTCTTATTACAGCAACCGCCGCGATGCATTGACCCTATCGGAGGACCTGCTGCATGCGATCGAGCGGCGTATCGCCAAGGAGTTGGAAACCTTCCTAAATCCGATAGAGGATACAGTCCAATATACAGCGGTATTCTTAGAAAATATCCCATTTGATGTCAGCAACCGCACGCTGCTGGAGCCGCTGGCTTTCCAGGTGCTCGCCAATCTCTCGCAAGTTTCCATGTTCAATGTTGCCGATACCCGTGGCAATTTTTTCATGGTGAAAAAAATGCCGGACGGTTCAAATCACACAAAAATCATCGATCGTACCCAAAAAATTACTCAGGTTACCTGGATTCGGCGAAATCAATCCGGCCAAGAGCTTGGAGTGGAAACAAGTATTGATGATTCCTATGACCCCCGGATTCGACCCTGGTATGTGGGCGCTTTGGAAAGCCGGCAGGTATATTGGACGGATTTTTACATATTTTTTACCGATCAAAAGTACGGTATTACCGTTTCTGTACCGATTATCGGTCCCGAGGATCAGGTTCTCGGTGTGCTCGGGCTGGATATTGAACTGCAAAGAATAAGCGAATTTCTGGAGACACTTAAAATCGGCCTAAGCGGCCGGGCAATTATTGTCGACCAAGATGGCAATCTTGTAGCGCATCCGGATATTGAAAAAATGGTCAAAAAAGAAGGCGATAGGTACAAAAGGGTCCGAATCGATGAATTGAAAGATGCGGTATTGCAGCGCGCCTATAGCCGCTTCCAGGTCGAAGGGTACGGCTACCGCAATTTGATAATTGATGAGCGGCACTATCTCACATCCGCCTTTTTCTTTCCGACCAAAATCGGACACGAGTTGACCGTGTTTATTCTTGTGCCGGAGGAAGATTTTGTTGGTTTTGTAAACCGAAACAATCGCACCGTTTTGCTGATGTCCATCAGCATCTTGGTCCTGACTGCCGTCATGGCCGGCCTGATGGTTTTTTACGGCCTGCGGGCAGATCGCAATGCCCAATTCGTGCTCGAACGCCAGACTGAACTCGAGGCCCAGAGCCGTGCTTTTGCCGAACTTTCATCTCAGGCGGCGTTGTTTGATGCCGCGGATCCGGAGTCTCTCAGCCGCTTAACGGAAATCGTTTCGAAATCAATCGGTGTCAGACGAACGAGTGTGTGGCAGTTTAATCAAGACGGCGGAATGCTGAGGTGTATCGACTGTTATGATCGCGAAAGCGACGGCCATACGCAGGATACCATGCTGACCGAGACCGAATTTCATCATCTATTCGAGGTGTTGCAGAAGGCTGAAGATATCTGCACGCCGAATGCAGGCGACGATGACCGAATCGCCGAACTGTATCGGGTTTATTTGCGGCCCCTGGGTTGCGAGTCTTTTTTGGCTGTGCCGATTCGTCATCTTAATAAAACCACCGGGTGGCTGTGGTTCGAACACGATCGTCTATCGCGCAACTGGTCGAGCGAAGAAATCTCTTTTGCCCGCGCCATTGCCAATATGCTGGCACTGCGGTTTTCACCAGACCAAAAATCAATCCCTCCATCTGCAGTCAAAAGAGACGATACCGAAGTTTCAGGTCTTGCGCCAGTCCCCACAAAAGAGACTACTGCGGCTGCACGTGAAACCCGGCCGCAACCATCCCTTTCCAAGCCCGATATTCCGCAACAGCATGGAGCGCGAGTTTCCGCCGCCGGAACGGGCCGACTCGTGTCTTTTGCGGAGCGTGTTATGTCGCGCGGCTTTGATCTAAACGGTATCGGTGCCGATCTTTTTAACGATACCACGGTTTTTTTGCTGCGATTTACCGATCCGGCACCTTTGGCCGAGCGAATGGCCAATGGCGATTCAATTTCAGCCGTTGATCACCTGCTCAGTCATTTAGAGGATCTGGCTGCTTCGCTCGGGATCGACTATATGAAAGTCATGGGAGATGAAATTGTTTGTGCGGCTGGAATGCACGATAAAACTAAAGATCATCCTCATCTGATGGCTGAGCTGGCACTCGGCATTCAGGATCGCTGCAGCGACGTATTTGCAGAATTGAATACACCCATGGAATTTCGGATCGGCCTCGACACAGGGGGTGTCATGGGCAGTCCGGTGGGCAGAACGCATAAAGCCTACAACATATGGGGAGAAGCTGTTCGCTTTGCGTCAATGATGGCCAAAACCGGAATTTCGGGTTCAATTCAGGTTTCGGAAACGACCTATCGACGCCTCCGTTCCAGCTACCTGTTTCAGGCACGCGGCCGATTTTATCTGCCCAACATTGGCGAGACCTCGACCTATATCATGACGGGACGAATATGAGTAACGCAGGGTTCATTCAATCAGAGGTGAATAACACATCAAATGCGGCACGCAAGCTGAAGCGTTTGCTTGCAACCATCGGTCTATGGGCGATCGATTTATGGCAGCAGCCGGTTCATTTCCTCAGCGATGCCGTTGCCGTACTTTGGCAAAGCCGCCGCCTGGTCACTTGGCGCCGTCCGGTCCGCGCCGAATTTATGCGCCAGTGTTATCAGGTGGGTACCCGCGCCTTGCCGTTTATTACCGTAAGCGGAATTTTTATCGGCTTTGGCATTGTTGCCCAGGCCCTGCTGTGGCTAGAGATTTTTGGAGGTACGGCATTATTCGGTGGCTTTCTATCTGTGGTTCTGGTGCGTGAAATTGCGCCGGTGCTGGTTGGTTTGATCGTGATCGGACGCAGCGGATCGATAATTGTGGCCGAATTGGGCACCATGAAAGCCGAAGGCCAGGTTCACATGCTCGATGCCCAGGGTATCGATCCGTTTCTTTATCTCGTCTTACCGCGAGTTTTGGCGCTGAGCATTTGTATGTTCTGCCTGACGATTGCCTTTGTGGCCGTGGCTTTGATGGCCGGATTTGTTTCGGGTACGCTGCTCGGCCTGACCAAATTCACTTTTTTAGATTTCATCCATAGGGCGCTGGGATCAATGGGCCGGCAAGAATATGTATCGATTGCGGCAAAGACATTGACCATTGGTTTTGTGGTTGGGCTGATATCCTGCAAGGCGGCCTTGGCACTCAACGGTTCTGCGGCGGATGTATTGGACATTTTGCCGCGCAGCTTTGCCAAATCCGTTCTGGCCACCTTGGTGATATCCATCGTGCTGACAATTTTGTTGTAGGAGAATAATCTGCTCATGGCGGTGATACTCGAAAAGCAGCGAGTCGTGCTTCGCTTCGATGACACGGTTCTGACGACGGATCCTTATGCAAGGAGTGTGTCGGATGAACTGAACCTTGAGGTGTTCGGTGGGGATTTCTTTTTGATCCGCCTCGCACGATTGGAGCAAACATCCACATTTGCAGATACCTGCGCGGGCATCATCCGGCCCTTGCGGGGGGCCGTATACTTTCTTGGAAGAAACTGGCGCAAGTTGCGCCCTGATCTGGCCAATGCGCTGCGCGGGCGAATCGGCAGTGTGTTCACCACCGCAAATTGGATCAACCATTTATCGTTGATGGAAAACATTTTGCTGCCGCAGCTCTATCATACTCACAGATCCGCCGGTCGCATTCGCGATGAAGCCGGAAAACTGGCAGAGCGTTTTGGTCTTCCCGGGGTACCTCTGGGGCTGCCCGGCGATTTAACGCCGGACGATTTGCAGCGAGCCGCCTGTGTGCGGGCATTTCTGGGCCGACCTTTACTTCTTTTGCTGCAGGAACCCACAACCGCAATGGCTTCTGAAATCTTACCTGCATTGATTCAAGCCATTAGGGATGCACGGGACCGGGGGGCTGCCGTCATCTGGCTGACAAGAGAAAGTGCAATTTGGGATGATGCATCGATTCCTGCGACGCATCGATATCGCCTGGTCGCTAGAAAGCTGATGGAGGTGACAATGTGAGAGATAAGTTCCAACAATCAAAATTCCGATATACGAATGAAGCGGTCGGGCTGTTGGTATTGATGGCCTTGCTGCTTTTTGTCGCCGGGCTGATTTACTCCGGTCGGGTCAGGGAGTGGTTTAATCCCGGAGAAACGCTCAGGGTTCTTCTGCCGGACGATGGTCTTTCCGGTCTTACGATAGGATCAACCGTGGAAATTCTCGGAACTAAAGCGGGGGAGGTCCGGAACATCGTTATCAATCCCAGCGAGAAGATATACGCCGATGTCCGAATTGACCGTCAAATGGCGGTCTTCGTTCGCAGCGATTCAAAGGCAACCATACGCAGGACCTTCGGTATTGCCGGTGACGCCTATCTTGAAATTACGCGGGGTTTCGGAAAACCTTTAGATTGGGAATTTGCCGTGATCAACGCCGTGTCCGATCGCAAACCCACCGACACGGTTGGCGAATTAATCGATGAAATCCGGGCAAAAGTTTTCCCGGTGATCGATGCTGCCCAAAAAGCCATCCAAGCATTTGCGAACGTCGCAGAAGAGTTACAGGATCCGGATAAGGGGGTGCAACAGCTGCTGGCGAATATGAATTCCATCGCGGATCGAATTGATCGGGGCGAGGGAACGATCGGTCGTCTGCTCACAGAAGATAAGCTCGTCAGGGAGATGGAAAGTCTGATCGCGCAGATCGATACGGAAACACGGCGGATGGGTCCGATTCTTGATGATTTTAAAACAACGATGCAGAATGTCGCTGAGTTCTCGACTCAGGTCAATGCTCAATCCAGTGAGATTCCGGAAATTACCCGCAGCCTCAAAGAAGCACTGGCTTCCGTAAAAATGGTGATGAACGATCTCAGTCAAACCACACCGCAACTGCCAAGGATTGTCAAAAATGTCGGGGACACTACAGATACGTTACCGGTACTCGTTCTTCAGGTTCAACAGGTTTTGGTCGAACTCGAGCGTTTGATCAAACAACTTCAAACCAGCTGGTTACTGGGAGGCACATCCCGCAAAGACTCTCAGACCGCTGGGCGTCTATCGCCGCTGGAGGTGAGACCATGATCAGTTGTCTTCACCCGGCTTATTCCGTTTGGCCCATCGGGGTGTTGTTATCAATTGTCATTTTGATTTTTGGCGGTTGTGGGTCTTCAGCACCGGTGCAAAAAAGCCCTGCGATCGATGAAGATCTTGAGCGTTTTAACCGGGCGGGGCAACAGGCGTTTGACAAAGGCAGGCTGCAGGAAGCAGCTAACCTTTACCGAAAGGCACTGGATCGGGCTTACATTCGTGACGATTTTAGAGCTGTTGCTGATGCGCAATACAATATGGCAATCTGCCTGATTAATTTGCAATCTTATGCAGAGGCGTTTGATGTGATCCAGCAGGCCAAAACGGAAATGGCCATGGCGGGTCAAAGCCGCGCGGTGGATTTTCTTCTCCTGGAGGCCACCATTCTTTACCTTAAAGAGAATCCGGCTGAGGCCTGGAAAATTACCGATCAGATCCTGAGCGCCACGCCTCGGGCATCTTCGATTATACAGAGCAAAACACATTTCTTACGCGGCTTGATCGCAAGCAAACAGGGTAATACCGACAAGCTGCGCGATGCGATCGCCTCCCTTGGACAATCGAAACTGCCGCAGCTCCGCGCAGATCGTTATGAGTTGTTGGGGCATTTGGCGATGGCGGAACAACATTGGGATGAAGCCATTGATGCATTCGAAGAGGCGACTGAGTTGCGCCGTAAAGTCCGTGACTATCGCGCGATGGTAAAAACCCTCGCTTTGGCAGGCAAAGCCAGTGAAAAGGCAGGACATGCCAATGAGGCATCGGTACGCTATCTGAGGGCCGGGCGCAGCGCCGCACTGCAGGGCCAGTTCGATCACGCCTATAACTGGCTGAGCCGGGCTGAACAAATTGCCGAAAGCGCCGGTGAAGAGCAAATTGTGCAGGAAGCTCGGATTTATTTGCGGGAGCTTCAAGAGTCAAAAGCGGCTTCGCAGAACCGTTCTAATAAATAACCAACGGGCTTCGAAACTTAATCACTCTAGCATCACTTTAACGTCTTTCGGGTTCATATCCTTGATCCCCAAATCTTCAACCGTCAGCCCCTTGGTGAAGTAATCCACACCGACCATGGTTGAAGCGATCCGGATAACGGCATCGATATTCGGCGTGGGAATACCCCACATCCGGCCGATCGACGACCAGGGCGCCAATCCAAACGGCAGGTCCTCGTTGAGATAACGTGTATCGACCGTCGCCGGAGCCGGAAAGGCCGGATTGCCGTGGATCGGACTTTGCCTGAGGGTTTCGGAAAGGCTTTTTTTCCCTATAGAATAGTGTTTATAAAGATTTTCAAAAGCATCCTTGAAGGCGATACCCCCATTGCTCAAAGGGGTCAACAAGGTCATACGCTCTGCATCCATGGCCAGCATCACACGTGCGACCGACTCGGTGGCACCATCGGCGTAAAGGTTCCAGCCCTTTCCAGCGGTGGATTCGATTCGACCGGCGTTAAACAGCACCATGGGCGGATGGACAATGGGGTTGAGGTTGTTGACGCTGGTAAACCAGACATTGTCTGCAGGGACAAATTCTGGAAATACCGGACGGATTTTGTCCAAAAATTCCTGGGTGCGGGCGGCCGGCAGGGCTGCAATGGGAAGTTGATTTTTGACGCCGATGCAGGCAACCACCCCCGGCTCCGTCGCCCTGCAGGCATACAGCAACGACATCGTTTCCACCGGGGTCACCCGGGAAGTAATCCCGGCCGCCTTCATCCATTTATGGAACCGCAGGGCACCAAAGTTGGAAGTAAATAAAATAAACTGCCCGTCTTCAAAATGGGGTGCAAGCGCCTTGGCAAACGGCTCGTGGGCATAAGCCGATCCGCCGATGATGATGATATCGACCCCTTTGATCGCTGCAGCGAGATCGGTGGTCATCATGTTGAGGCGGGCAAATCCATTGCCGGCATCGCCGGATAGCTCGATACCGCCTCGTTTTTCAATCACCCTGAGATTTTCCTCAAACGTCGTCACTTCCGCCAAGTTGACGGAATAGCCTTTAAGCGCGATGTCGGCGGCAAAGGCCTGTCCGGAATTTCCAGTTCCCAATATAGCAAACTTAAGGTCAGCTGTGGACATCAAAAGCCTCCTTACATTCTCTCAACAAACTTCAAGATAGTGCCAACTATACGAGCCCAAAAATGACTGTTCATCACAAAAGCGCGAAAGGAGCCCGGTTATACAGAAAAAAGGTTATACGTTTATGCGGTCAATCGTATACCTGTTAAGTTTATCTTCATTCAAATTAACACCCAAGCCGGGTCCGGTTGGAACCGTTACGATTCCCCGGGAGATGTTCTGATCGAAATCCGTAATGTCATCCGACATTCTGAGTACGGATCCGTAGGCATGTCCGCAATCCATCAGGTTGTTAAGCGTGCATCCCAGATGAAGTGAAGCCGCCTGGGTAATACCGAACTCGAGCATACTGTTCATCAGGCATTTAAGACCGAAGCCGGACGCCATCTGGGCAATCAGTTTGGACTTGGTCAGGCCGCCGTTTTTAGAAACCTTGATGCTAAAAACATCCACGACCTGCTCCCGGATGAGCACAGCTGCGTCCTCAACGGCTACCAGGCTTTCATCGGCGCTTAACGGACAATCCAGGCGGTCATGAATTCGCTTCAAGCCTTTCAAGTCCCGGCGTTCAATCGGCTGTTCGAGCAGATCAAGGCGCAGACCTTTGATCCCATCGATAAACTCCAACGTCTCGAATAGATTCCATCCCTGGTTGGCATCGACTATAATTTTAATCCCATCACCGAAGTGTTCCCTGACTGCGATGAAGCGCTTAATTTCATCCGCAATGGGCAAATCGCCCATTTTCATCATGACGGTTTGCAGGCCTTTGTCCGTCAGCGCTTCGATGGCAGCGATGCTATCATCGAGACCACCGCTGCTGATTCCCAGCAGCAGCGGCAGGCGGTCATGGCAAAGGCCTCCCAGCAACTGGTAAACCGGCGTATCAACAGCCTTGCCGAGAATGTCGTAAAGAGCCATGTTTATGGCGCCCCTAGCGGTCGAATTCCCGTGGACGATGTGATCAAGACTTGATTCCAGCTGGGTTAACTGCCTGGGATCCTGACCAATGAGACGTGGTGCAAAGATGTCGCGGATGACCGCCATGACCGATGCCGGCGACTCATCGGTGAACGGGATCATGGGGTCCGCCTCCCCAAAGCCGACAAGGCCTGCATCTGTGTGGAGTTTGACAACGACGGCATGGGCGTTATGCAGGGTTCCGTAGGTTTTGGCAAGTTTGTAAGGCTCGGCAAACGGAATCGAGATGTGGTAAAGTTCCAATCCATTGATTATCATTGATACATCTCCTGGCTTTTTATAGTGCTACGCTTTAGAGATCCAACATGTTTATCAGCAGAATATTCACTTGACCGCTACAACAGGACACGTCGCCTTAAGTATGATGTACTGGGCGTTAGATCCGAACAGCAGTTTCCCGACTTTTGACCTTCGTCTAACGCCAATCACGATTTCATCAACTTTGTTTTCCACCGCAAACTGAACCAAATCTTCTCCAGGAGACTGTGAACTCACGATTGCATGCGTCGTACATGAAATTCCGTTCTCTTTGAAATCGATTCTGATATTTTCCAACTCATGTTCAGCTTTTTGGATATCTTCGCGTTTCATTTCAGGACTTCTGGCCAATGATGTCAGCACATATACTTCCGCATCAAAGGCTTTAGCATGTTTCTTTGCTGTCTCTAAAGCCTCTTTGGCAACATTGGATAGATCATACCCCACCATAATCTTCATTTTGACCTCCTATTTACTACCTTAATCGAGTCAAAAAATTCGATTAAGCAGTTCGTTGTCCGTGGTCCGTTGTGTCAAAGGATGACTTCCCGGATGAAGAAAGACAAAATGCAATTTAAATTATTACTAATATCACGACTGACAACCCACAACTGACAACATGCATCTAGCGGCATCGCTCAAGGGTACTAAAATAGCCCTAACGGTGCAAAAGGCCGACATCAAGCTAGGCCGTAAGCGCAACGATCTCTTCTATGGTCTTGTCGGCTATTCCAAGCTTTTCAAGATTCGTTCCCGTTGAGACATAATCCACGCCGTGAAGCCATGACGTCAACCTGACGGTCAAGTCAATAATCGGGGTTTCCACCGCTCCTTTTTCTGCCAGTTGCAAAGCGGTAACATTTAAACCCGGGACATCTTCCGTGAGATAACGACTTCGCACGTTGTGACCGATGACATCTTTATAGGGGCTTTCTGGACTGTTCACATATTCATAATATGTTTTTGCGTCATTCTGCCCGTAATACATCTTCAGCTGCTCCATGGTGGACGACAGCTCCAGCGAGAAAGCGCTGCCGATGGCAAGGCGCTCTTCGTCCATTTGCATCATTTTTTCAGAGATCAGGGGGGTAATACCATCCATGTAATGACGGAAGGTTTCCGGATTTTTTTCGATGTTTCCGTAATTTAAGAGCACCGGAAGCGGGTGGAGAGTCTGATTGGGATTATCAAGATCGACTTCCAGCAAAGTTTTACCAGAAAAGAAAGTGACATAACCCGCAAAGATATCATTCATAATACCGAGCGCTTCCGGGTTATTCCGCGCGGGAGAGGAAGCGATTTTCAGGCGGGATTTTTTCTTATAGATCATGACGGTATTGTAGGTGATAATCCGACATGCGTATGGGAGTGAGACCGTTTCAGATATGGTTATCTCTGGCTTGATCCCGCGATCAGACATCATCTTCTTTAAAAGCAAACCGCCGTAATTTCCGGGCACAATGATGACGTGCTGGCCGTCTTTTAAATTCGGAACCAACTTTTCAAATATGGGTTTATGCGCAAAAGAAGGGACAACGATTAATATAACATCGGCACCGTTCACCGCTTCTTTGATATCCATGGTGGCTCCGGCGAGTTTACCGCCGGCCGTCAGGTCTCCATCTAAAAACATCTCTTTTTCTGCTTTTATTTTCAGATAATCTTTTGTCTCCTCAAGAGGTTCATACATAACGACAGAGTATCCTTTTTCAGCGATCTGCCCGCAGATGGCTCTGCCACCGTGTCCACTTCCCAAAACAGCGCATTTTAAGGTCTTTTCCATTTCAGATCTTTCCCTTCAAAGTTATTGGTAATAGTTCAGACACTACTGCACTAAGCACGCTGATAATTTATAAAGTAATGTTTCAGTAAAGGTGGCACGCAACAGCATGCCCCGGCTTTATATCTTTCAGGGGCGGCTCCGTGCCCCGGCAGATATCCATGACCTGCAGGCATCGCGTCTGGAAACGACAGCCGGGCGGCGGGTCAATGGGCTGGGCGACCTCACCTTTGATTTTGGGTATGGGTCTTGTATAGGCGGGATCGGGGATTGGCACCGCGGCTATCAAAGCTTGGGCATAGGGGTGAAAGGGTTCGGAGATCACTTCCCTGGTGACTCCCAGCTCCATAATCCTACCCAGATACATGATCATTAAGCGCTCTGAGATGTTGGACAGGATGGAGAGGTCGTGGGATACATAGATGCACGAAAAATTCATTCGCTCAGACAGATCTCTGATGAGGTCCAAAATCCCCGCCCGAATGGAAACATCCAGCATGGATAAGGGTTCGTCGGCGATGACTAGACTGGGCTCTAAAACCAGGGCTTGGGCAATACCCACCCGCTGCCTCTCCCCCCCGCTCATCTGATGGGGATAGCGGTTTTTGTACTCCTCGGGCGTTAATCCGGCCATAGCGATCGTTTCGTGGGCTCTTTCCCTGACTTCTTTTTTATTCTTGTCGGTCAGCGCCCGCAGTGGCTCGGCCACCAGATCAAAAACGGTATATCTGGGGTTGAGCGACTCATAGGGGTCCTGGAAAATGAGCTGGACCTCACGGCGATAGTTCCGGATCTCTCCTTTGGACATCTCGGAAATATCGCGCTCTTTATATCGAATCACACCTCCCGTCGGTTCCCGAAGTTTGGCGATCGCCAGGCAGGCCGTCGACTTGCCGCAACCGGATTCTCCGGCCACCCCCAAGATTTCACCGTGCTGCATGGAGAAGCTTACTCCATCGACGGCCTTTATGATTCTTGGCTTTGCTCCACCCACCAATTTGCCCAGAAAAGTGGGTTGCAGATAGAAGTACTGTTTTAGGTCGCTGACCTCGAGGATTGCCATGTCTTTTTATCTCCTGCTAATTTTCGAAATTCTTCTACATGATCGGTTCGAATGCAATGCACAACGTGACCGGGTCTTACCTCCAGATCCGGGGGCCTTGTCTTTTCGCATTCGGCAATAACGAAGGGACAGCGGAAAGCGAAGACGCAGCCGGGGATGTCCTCAATTAAATTCGGTGGTGAACCGGGAATAGAAATGAGCTCCCGGTCAATGGCCTTGATGCTGGGAAAGGCGTTTTTAAGCCCCAGCGTGTAAGGATGATAGGGCTCATTGAAGAGCTCCATTGATTCGGCCGATTCCATCAAGCGGCCCGCATACATGATTCCGATGCGATCGCTCATCTCGGCGATAACCGAAATATCATGGGTGATGAGCAGTATGGATGCTGCTGATTTGGCCTTCTGGCGGATCTCCTTAATGTTTCTCAATATCCGTTCCTGAACCAGGACGTCCAGGCCGGTAGTCGGTTCATCCATGATGACCAGGGCCGGATTCAAAACCAGGGACATAGCGATCATGGCACGCTGACGCATACCCCCGCTGAATTCATGGGGGTAGGCTTTCATCATCCCGGCCTGGAGGCCGACCGCGTCAAAAAGCCTTTTAACAATCTTTTCACATTCAGCCTTGTCGTATTCGGTGTGGGCATTGATCGCTTCGATGCACTGTTCTCCGACCCGGTAAACCGGATTGAGGGCGTTCATGGCACTCTGGGGAACCAGGGAGATCCCCTGCCAGAGGATCTTTTCTCGGAAATCCTTCTCAGGCATGGAGAGAATATCCTGTCCATTAAATTTCATTTTGTCGGCCGTCACCTGCGCGCTTTTGGGGACCAAACGAATGATGGTGCGGATGAGGGTCGACTTGCCGCAACCGGATTCTCCGGCCAGGCCGACGACCTCGTTTTCTTTGATGGACAACGATATGCCGTCATTGGCTTTTACAACCCCTTTCTCTGTTTGATAATAGGTTTTGAGATTTTCTATTTCTAGGATCATATCATGTTTTCTCCGCTATCGCTGTTTTAGGCGTGGATTGGCCACTTCCTCGTACGCCCGCGAGATGAACACCAGGGAGCTGACCAGCAAAATGATGCAGATGGAAGGCCAGGCAAACCACCACCAGGCGGTCCTGATCTTTCCCGAAATCCAGAGATTGTAAAGCATGCCGCCCCAGGTGAGATTGTCCGGATCGCTAAATCCTAAAAAACTGGCACCGGCCTCGGCCAGAACAGACCAGGCGATATTAAAAGAGGTATAGAGCAGTAGCAGGGGCAAAATGTTGGGCATGATGTGCCCGTAAATGATCCTCAAATTGCTGCAGCCCCTGGCCCTGGCCGCCATGATAAACTGCCGCTGCCGGATGGCAAGGGCCTGGGACCGAACCACCCGGGCCGAAGTGCGCCAGACAATGCAGCAGATGGCGATAATTACGAACCAGATATTGCGGCCAAAGAGGGAAATCAGGACGATTAGAAACGGCAAAAAGGGCATGCCGTAAACTATATCGGTGAAGCGCATCAGGATTTCGTCAATTTTCCCGCCATAAAATGCCGACAAGAGTCCGATGTTGGCGCCGATAACAATGGAAATCAGCCCGGACACCAACCCGATGAGAAATGTGGTGCGTGTGGCAAAGATCATCTGGCTCAAGATGTCGCGGCCCATAGCGGTCGTGCCCAGCGGAAACTCTAACGACGGCGGTCTGAGCATGGCCAGTTTGCCGTTTGAATCCCGCAGCGATTCCCAAAGGTCGTGGGGTGCGATCCAGGGGGCCAGCAATGCGACCACACCGAAAAATAAGATAATTGAAGCCCCGAATTTGCCAAAACGGTTGCTCGTAATAATTCCAACCTGGGTAACAAAAAAGTCCTTTATGCTTTCCAGTTTCATGCCATTGGCTCCCTTAAGAGTCGGTTATATGATCGTGTCTTTACATATTTAGTGCTTTCCACCGCCCACAGATATCCTCGGGTCGAGATAACAATAGGAAATATCCGATATCAAGTTTAAGAAAATGACAAGCGCTGCCAGTAACAAAAAGGTGGCCTGGGCGACCGGGTAGTCGTGCGAAGAGGCCGCCTCAACCATCAACTGACCCATGCCGGGCCAAGAGAACACCTGTTCGACGATGACCTGTCCGCCCAGCGCAAACCCGATCAGAACCGAAGACACGGTAAACACCGGCAAAAGTGCATTGCGAGCGGCATGCTTCATCATGACCCTGTTGGGGGACAACCCCTTGGCCTGGGCCAGCTCAATAAAATCGCTGCCCGTAACTTCGAGCATGGAGTCCCGCATAATCAGCATCGGTGTGGCCAGGTAGTAAAAGGCGGTGGTAATGGTCGGCAGAACAAGGTGGTGCAGGAAATCCTTGCTGAAAAGCATTTGAATTCCGGTTGCCAATCGCATGCCCGGGGTAGCCATGCCGCCGGTGGGAAAAAGATCAAGCCGGTAGCTCAAGATCATTAAAAACAGGATACCGGTCACAAACGGCGGAGCGGATTGAAGGACCAGAGCGCTGACGGTGGAACCCACGTCCAGGGCGCTGCCGCGTTTCCAGGCCATGACCATACCCAGGCCGGCGCCGACCACCAGGGTGAAGCTCATGGCGGCGCCCATGAGAAAGATGGTGTTCCAGAATCGATATTTGAGGATACCGAACACTTCATGCTGGGTGGTGTAAGACCGACCCCAGTTCAGCGTGACCAGGTTTTTCAGGTACAAAACATATTGGACAATTAAGGGTTTGTCCAACCCGAAGGCCTCCTTTAATCGGGCCTGGGCCGCCTCATCCAGGGCCGGGCTGATCACCTGGGCCGTGGGATCGCCGGGCATGACGCGAAATATAAAAAAAAGGATCGTGGCGACCGCAAATATCGTCATAATCGTGTATAAAATTCTACGGATGATGTATTCTTGCACCGTTATTCTCCTATACTTAGGAGAGGCGACCGGAAGGCTCCGGCCGCCTCCATTGCCGGCAGATAATATTCGAGCTAGGCCGGATAGTGCAGCTTGCCACTCTTCCAGGTGTAGCCGGCGTCGGCCAGGATTTTTTTAGCCTTGTTGATGTCCTCCGGGAATGATTGGACCGACGGGTTGTGCCAGAATTTATTGGCCGGTGCAATGACGGATCCACCGGGATCAGCCAGGCCGGACAAAATGGCCTCAATAATCAATTCCTTGGGGATGACGTGGGCCACGGCCTTTCTGAAGGCCGGATCGTTCAGCGGGGGCCTGCGGGTGTGATACCCCAGGCTGTAGAACCCATGGTTGGGGTACCCTTTGGCGACAACGTTCGGCACCTTTTGCAGGTCCAGTAAAAGACTGGGCTTGAGGATGTAGCGGTTGCGATCGCATTCACCCTTTTCGATGGCCGCGGCCACCGCATCATGCGAGCCGTAGACGATCCCGATGATCCCGGCGCACTTGGGTGGGTTAAAGTGCTCTTTAAAAGCCGAGACCTTGAACTCCCGGCCCCGATCCCAGTAATCCAGCTTAAACGGACCGCTGCCGATGGGTTTTTCGTTGGGATAGTTCAGCGGGTCGCTGACATCGACCTTCTCGGGGATATCCTGCCAGACATGTTTGGGGATAAGGAACATACCGCCCAACAGGTTGGGAATAAAGGGGGCGTAAGATTCCGCCAGTTTGATACGCACGGAATGCGGACCTGTGATCTCGACGCTCTCCACCCGTTTCAGGATCTGGTAGAAAAAGGGGTGCTTCCACTGGTTGCAGTAATCGAAGGTGAACTTGACGTCTTCGGCGGTCAGCGGTTTGCCGTCGTGCCAGAGCATTCCCTTACGTATGTTTAAGTCAAGAGTCAACTGATCGACCACCTTGTAGGACTCGGCCGCCCAGGGGACCATATTACCGTCGGGACCGACCCTGAACAACGGGTCATAGATCATGCGCAGTTCCATGAACTCTGTGGTGTCCTTGGCCGCCACCGGGTTCAGCATCTTCAGAGGCGTCGGCCGGGCCGTCCGGACGTATCCGTCACCCTGGACCACCTCCATGTTTATATCCGTCCAGAAGCTGCCGGTACCTTCGCCCAGCATGGGGACCACGTTCTTGATGCGATCGGAGCGATAGACGGTGGTCATCTGCATATAAGCCACCACGGTCAAGGCCTGAGCTTCATGACACAGTTCCTGGGCCTTGAAGACGATTTCCCGCCTCTTTTCGATATCCATTTCTTGCTGCTGGGCCAGCGCCACTTTGTCGATTTCAGGATCGTTTAGCCCATACCAATTGTAGCCACCTTTCTTATACTGCGAAGAATGGTGAACCTGGTAGATGAAAACGTTGGGATCGATACGAATCGAGGCCCCGGAGAGCATGACAAACCACATATCATAGTCATGCTCCATGATCACCTTTTGGACATTCAGGTTGTAGTCGATGGGGTCCGCCTTGACCTCCCAACCGATTTGTTTGAAGGCATCGGCGCATACCCTCGCCACCTCCGGTCTGACCGGATCCATGGTGGCAGTGGCTGTTGTTATTTTCATGGCATCGACTTGCGCTCCCGGTTTGGGTGCAGCGAAGACAGCGGCGGGACCCGCAATCATTGAGGCCCCGATAATCCCCCCGGTTAGCTTCATAAATTCACGTCTTCCTATTTTTCGTTCATTCATAATACGCCTCCTTTACATTAGTTTGGTTTTGGGCTTAACTTTGGACTATGTATATCGTTCACGTTGAGGCTGCCTTTTGAGCAATCGCAGTTTTCGATGCTGAAGGTTCTAAGGAGCGCTGAAAGTCCAATGCGTTAGTTAAAGCTTTAAGTGTTCAGGTTTCAGGATTTGGCACCGACACGCCTTGACACCCGACACCTGAAACACTCACTTTCTGACACCATGTAAGTCCTTAAAAGGCAAAGTTTGTGCCAACGTGAACAGACAAAGAACTAAGATTTTATATAAGGATTAGGAACCCTTAATCATAGGTGTTTTAAGGATGAAGACAGGTATAGTGCAGATCAATTCAACAAGGTGAAAATTGTCTAAAAGTTAAACAAAAATAAAGTTGTTTAAATATAACTACCTGTTATCTAAACAAATCCTACATAATGTATAATTATTTAACATGTATAAATTTTAGACACTCGCTCGGCTGACGGAGAGATTGTATTTTTTAATCTTGTTATACAGGGTCGCCCTGGAGATGCCCAGTGTTTTGGCAGACCTGGACATATTAAATTTCAACTCTTCCAATATTTCCAAAATGGCCTGCTTTTCGAGCTCTTCCAGGCGCGAACCGGCTATATTGTGGGTACCAAGCATACCTCCGGAAACGGATGAAACATCCAGCAAACCGGGACCAACATGTTTGCCGTCCAACAGATTTACTGCACGTTCAACGATGTTTTCTAATTCTCTAACATTTCCAGGCCACTGATAGTTGATCAGCTTGCTTTCGGCTTCCGGTGTAAATTTTACCCCCGGTTTCTTTGAGATGCTCGACGAGCGGTCCAGAAAATGTTTGGCCAGATGGACAATATCTTCCTTTCTATCCCTTAGCGGTGAAATTTGAATGGGAAATACATTGAGACGATAAAATAGATCTTCCCGAAAATTTTTCTGATCAATCTCCTGCTTTATGCGGGTGTTGGTGGCCGCAATGATGCGAACATCGACGGATATTGATTTGTGTTCGCCGATTCTGCAAACTTCTCCTGCTTGCAGAACGCGAAGCAGTTTCACCTGCATGTCCGCAGGCATATCACCGATTTCATCTAAAAAGACCGTACCACCGTCGGCCAGTTCAAATTTGCCCGGACGTCCGCCTTTTCGAGAGCCGGTAAAGGAACCCTCGACATAGCCGAATAATTCACTTTCCAGCAGTTCGCGCGGAATTGCTCCGCAATTGATGGCCAGAAAAGGCCGCTCCTTTCTCATGCTGTGGTTGTGAATGGCGTGGGCGAAAAGTTCTTTACCGGTACCGGTTTCACCCAGCAGCAGGACGCTGGAACTGCTTGTTCCGGCAATCATGGCCAACCGTTTGGCTTCCTGGATGGAAGGACTGACCCCGATGATGTCTTCGAAAGTAAAGCGTGCCTGAGCGCCAGCCATATCATTCAACAATTTGCGAATGCGTTTGATTTCATTAAATACAATGATGGAACCCTGAATTATTCCGCTGGTATCGAATATGGGCTTGACCGTGCAAAGCAGCTGAATAACCCGGTTATTGGCGTGAATGAAAACCTCTTGGTCGATGAATTCAAATTCGGGCTGCATCATGGCGTTTATACTGAACTGATTGCCGAAAACCTCGTGCAAGGGAATCCCTCCGAGAGGCTCTTTCCATTTTAGGATTTTTTTGCCCTGGTTGTTTATTTTATTGATCATGCCATTTTTATCGACGGCCAGAACACCGCTGTCAATTGAGTCGATAATGGCCCGCATGTAATTATTTTGCAATCTCAATTCTTTTGAAGTTTTCTGGATGCGAAGCTGGTTTTCGATGGCACGGGCGGCCGTAATGACCATGCCGAGAGTATGCGGGTGGACGCGTTCGGCATCGCCCGACATTGAAATGACACCGATGAGCTCGTTGTTCAGGCCAAATACCGGCGAGGCCGAGCAGGTGTGTCCGTGACCGCGCTGGCAGAAATGTTCGTCGTCATTAATTTGCACTGGAATTTTGCGCTCCAGGGCAAGACTAAGTACGCTGGTACCGACATCTTTTTCAGTCCATCGATAACCGGGACAGCAATTACCGACCGACAGCTTTTCCAGGATCGGTTTGTCGCCGATGATATGCAGAATATAGCCGTCCTTATCGGCAATATTCACCGCAAACCCGGCACCGGCAACAAATTGATAAAGCTCCCCGATCTGGTTGGTCGCGATATCCAGAAAATCACGGTTTTGCTCGAGTCTTTCTTGAAGTTTTTCGGGTGTGAGCCTTTTTTGAATGGGATTACACCGGTCTTTCGGATTTACGCCGTACCTGCGGCAGCGTTCATGGGAGGCCGCGATTTCCTGTTTAAGGATCTGAGGATTGGGGATTGAATAAGACGGCATTTTCGGTTTCCTTTGAGCTGACGATTAATCAGAACCCTCAGCTGAAAGTTAATTTAAGATAGACGTGGATATACCCGAGAATTGTGAACCAGAAAGGAATGGATATTAACGCCTATCTGCCAGACTTGAGCGGCATTCGCCAGGAAGCTGGCACATATCAACCTGGATTCCTCAGTGACAGGAGTTTAGACACGCGGTCAGACGGATACCTTGAATATCCATGGGCTACAAAGAACGATTTGTCAAGAGAAAGTTTGGCGTTGGTTTTCAACCAGGTATTTGGGGCAGCCGCAAACGCCTCTGGTGCAATCGGTAAGGATAAATTTAACTATCTAATCCAGGCCGCAGTCTCAAGTGCAGCTCCTCGAGTTGCTCTTTGCTGGTGTCGGAAGGTGCACCGGTCAACAGACACGCTGCTTTCTGGGTTTTCGGAAAGGCAATCACATCACGGATGGAGGATTCCCTGCACAGAAGCATGACCAAGCGGTCAAAACCTATAGCAATACCGCCATGGGGCGGAGCACCTGATTCTAAAGCGGAGAGTAAAAATCCGAACTTTCCTTCATAGGTCTTGCGATCCATTCCAAGGGCATTAAAAACCTTCTCCTGAAGTTTCCTTTGATGAATACGAATACTTCCACCGCCGATTTCAAAGCCGTTTAAAACGAGATCATAAGCCCGGGATTTTACATTGAGTAGATCCTTTTCAAGCTTCCCGTAATCGTCTTCCAGCGGCGATGTGAATGGATGGTGAAGCGCCTCATAGCGTTTTTCAATGTCGTCATACTCGAACATGGGAAAATGAGTCACCCATACGAATTTGAATTGATCCTCGTCAATCAGGTTGAGTCGTTTGCCTATATGGTTGCGTAAATGCCCCAACGATTCGTTGACCACTTTCGGCGTATCAGCCACAAAAAAGACAAGATCACCCGGTTTCATTTCGATGCGTTCGGCAAGGGCCTTCTTTTCGTCATCGGTGAAAAATTTTGTAATTGGACTTTGCCATCCGTCTTGCTTTACTTTTATCCAGGCCATTCCTTTGGCCCGATAGACGGAAACAAAATCCGTGAGATCATCGATCTCCTTGCGTGAAAAATCGATGCAGCCTTTGGCATTCAACGCTTTAACCACGCCACCTTTTTTCACGGCCTCGGCAAATACCTTGAAATTAGTCTCTCCAACGATATCCGAAATGTCTCTTAATTCCAATCCGAAACGCAAATCCGGCTTGTCGAGTCCGAAGCGCCCAACAGCTTCCTCATACGAGAGACGGGAAAAGGGCCGCTCAAGCTCAATGTCGAGGATATCTTGAAAAAGTCTGAACATCATACCTTCGGTCATATTCATGACGTCCTCTTCGCCCACAAAAGACATTTCGATATCTATCTGGGTGAACTCAGGCTGGCGATCCGCTCGAAGATCTTCATCTCTGAAACAGCGCACGATCTGATAGTATCGATCGAATCCGCTAATCATAAATAACTGCTTGAATATCTGGGGTGATTGAGGCAGTGCATAAAACTGACCGGGATTAACTCGACTGGGTACCAGGTAGTCACGAGCTCCTTCGGGTGTACTGCGGGTCAGAAATGGTGTCTCGATATCGAGAAATCCGTTGGCATTCAAATAATTTCGCACAGAAACGGCGGCCCGGTGGCGCATAACCAAGTTCTTCTGCAAACCGGAGCGCCGAAGATCAAGATGCCGGTATTTGAGACGAATCGTTTCGGATACATCAATGTTGTCTTCAATCAGAAATGGCGGAGTTTTGGCCGGATTTAAGATTTTCAGCTCTGTCACCGTTACTTCAATGGTTCCGGTGTGCAAATTAGGGTTGATCATGCCGACCGGCCGGGGGTCGACTTTTCCGCGCACCCCCAACACATATTCATTTCGAATTACCTGGGCCTTTTCGTGAACAGCCCTATCTACCGCGGGATTGAATACCACCTGGGTAATGCCTTCTTTGTCGCGCAAATCGACGAAGATGACGCCGCCATGATCTCGCCGACGCAACACCCAACCCATCAACACCACGTCTTTACCAACATCATCCAAGCCAAGCTCACAACAACTATGAGTTCGCCGCATGTCTCCTAGCAAATCAGGCAATGTTTTTTTACTCCTTTCAATCGTGTTGCCAGTGGTCCGTCGTCTGTTGTCCGTTGCTAATCCGGTGAGCCATCACTTCGCGACGCAGACCACAGAGCAACGTTTTGTCTATGGCAATAGGCACAATCGGCAGTCATGCTTTTTAAACATAACGAACCACGGACTGCTGACTATTGACACATCATATTCTTGATTGTTTGGACTATATCATCTGATGGAACTGAGATTTGGGTATTATTTTCCATATTCCGTAGTATCGCCCTCCCTTCTTCCAGCTCATTGTCGCCCATTATCAGCACATAGGGAGCACCTAATTTGTCTGCTCGTTTCATCTGACTTTTTAGGCTCTTATCACTGAAATCCATGTCAGCTTGAATTCCATCCAAGCCCAGATTGCAAAGCCATTCGAACGCCAGCAATTGGCTTTTTCTTCCTAAAGCAGCCAAAAAAATATCCGGTTTTCGAATCAATTCAGACGCGTCCAAATCGGCAAGTTCCGCCAGCCTGTCAAAACCGATGGCAAAACCGGTTGCCGGGATGTCAGGTCCGCCCAACTCTTTTACTAAATTATCGTAGCGTCCGCCGCCGGCTACCGCACTTTGCGCACCCAAAGACGTCGTTTGGATTTCAAAGGCAGTGCGGGTGTAATAGTCGAGTCCGCGCACCAGTTGTTTGTCGATGACAAAGGGCACCTTAAGTTTACGTAAAGACACCATGACCTCATCAAAATCGTTGCGGCATTCATCACACAGCAAATCCAAAATGGCGGGAGCACCGGTTAATGACTCTCTGCACCTAGATACTTTGCAGTCTAAGACCCTTAGCGGATTGCGGTCTCGTCTGCGAATACAATCTGGGCACAGGTTATCGCTAACAGATATCAGAAAATCAGTCAGCGCTGTTTTGAATTGGGGTCGGCATTTGGGACATCCAAGGGAGTTTATGTGGGCCTCAAGATTCTCCAATTTTAGCCGTGAGCAAAGCGTTGTTAACAAAAAAATAAGCTGGACATCAGCCTGGCCGGATTGAACACCAAAAATTTCGGCATCGATCTGATAGAATTGCCTGTACCTACCCTTCTGAGGCCGTTCTCGCCGAAACATAGGACCAATCATATACAGTTTTTGGACCGGATCCTGGGTGTATAATTTGTGCTGAATATATGCGCGACATATGGAAGCCGTTGCTTCAGGCCGCAACGTTACGAGTTCGCCTTTTCTATCAGGAAAGGTATACATCTCTTTTTCTACGATATCCGTATCCTCGCCGATACTCCGTTTAAAAAGCTCGGTTCGTTCCATAATGGGAATACGAATCTCTTTAAAGCCGAAATCTTCCAATATCGATCGCGCAATTCTTTCGATTTCCTGCCACACTTCGACTTCCCCAGGTAGGACGTCTTTAAATCCTCTAATTAATTGTATCATACGCCTCGATCAATCCTCTCGTCGCCTTCGTCAAGTGGACATCCTGCTGTCCTCTGTATTCGAATTTAAAAATTTGTTAATTTATCCCAATCTTAGTTGTGTAGTCAATATTAATATTTGTTTCAGGGACATATATTTCCCACTTGACACCCACGAATCGATTGCATATGTGTTAATTCCTTAAAGCAACAATGATTCAGAGGTTCAAGGGTTCAAGGTTCAGGTCCGCCGCTGGTCTTAAAAGCGGACCGTTTGATCGAAAAAGAGACTCTTGAAAAAAGATTTGATCCAAATGGTGATGTCGACCTGCGGAGACTTGTACAAGGGGTTGCGGTTAAGATAACCCTGAACGGAGAACTCTGAACCTCAGAAACCTTCATTTAGCAAGAATATAAAAACAGGCAACACAAGCACTTCAATCCTGCATGGCTCAGGTATGTCGGATTTCGGAGGGGTTCTTGCTTAAAACTGGAAAATATAACGGGCTGACGGATATCGAAGGAATCCTAGTCGGTCATTATACCGATATAAATGCGGTTAGTGGCGTTACGGCGGTCATTTGCCCGAAAGGTGCAGTGGCCGGTGTTGATGTGAGGGGTTCTGCCCCGGGGACCCGGGAAACCGATTTGCTGGCACCGCATAACCTGGTCGAAAAGGTTCAGGCCGTAGTCCTAGCCGGCGGCTCTGTTTTTGGCCTTTCAGCTGCCGATGGCGTAACCCGCTGGCTTGCAGAGCAAGGCTACGGTTTTCCACTTGATCATGGATTCGTAGCCCCAATTGTACCGGCTGCGGTACTCTATGATCTAGGTCGCGGAGCAAAATTCATTCCGCCTATCAGCGCAGATTGGGGAAGATTTGCTTGCGAAGCAGCGAGCGATTCCGCAGAGGACACCGGTTGTGTCGGAGCCGGAACCGGGGCTTTTTCATGCAGCATCAAAGGAGGAATCGGCACTGCCAGTGTTTTGTTGGCCTCAGGAATTGGGGTAACTGCTTTAGTGGCCGTAAATTCCGATGGTTCGGTGATAAACCCCGACAGTGGTCGCCCCTGGGAAATCGGACTGCAGATCGACGATGAGTTTGGAGAACAAGGAAAGCGCGCCGTAAAACTACCGCCAAAGCCCGATGCCGGTCCGATCCGAAATACGACCATTGGGGTTATCGCAACCGACGCTGTCCTTACTACGACTCAGGCACACAAGGTCGCTCAGATGGCACACGACGGTATGGCCCGCGCAATTCGACCGGCCCATACCATGTTTGACGGTGACACCATATTTTGTCTCGCCACAGGTCGGAAAGAGTTGCCCGTAACACCCGGAATTTTCGCCGTTCCCCAAGCCCAATCTCTGAGTGATTTGGGGCATGCGGCTGCAGATTGCATGTCACGGGCAATCATTCACGGCATACTCTCGGCTCACAGTATCGCTGAAATGACGGCCTTTTGTGATCTCGAAGACCTGTAACGAAGTGGATTCAGAGCTTTAGGATTCAAATCAAATCTATACTTCGAACACTCAGTACCGACAGAAAAGGAGGAACTATGATGAAAAAGATTTTTCTTATGATGGTATTCTTGGCCCTGATGTTTCCGGCGCTCCTGGCGATGGCCGATACACCCCAAAAAGGCGGGAATTTAATTGTATGTCAGCCAGCAGAACCTCCGGGACTGGATCCGACCGCCAATACGGCGGCGGCCATCGACCGGGTGGTTTTCTCCAACATCTATGAAGGCCTGATCAAAGTCGATCGCAACGGTAATTTCATACCCGGCCTGGCGACGAAATGGGAAGTTTCAGCCGATGGTAGAGTCTATACCTTTAACTTACGTCAAGGCGTGAAATTTCACAATGGTGAGCCTTTCAATGCTCAGACCGCCAAATGGAACCTGGAGCGGGCCATGGGACCGGATTCCGTCAACGCGCATCCGGAGTATTTCCGCGGTATCGAAAAGATTGAAACACCGGATGACAACACCCTGATCCTTTCTCTGAAAGACGTGGACGCACTTTTTATCCCTCATATGGCAGAAGGGGATGCAGTCATGCTGCCGATGAAGGGCTATGAAAACGCCAAATCCAACCCCATCGGCACCGGTCCGTTTCGGTTTGCCAAGTGGGTTCGCGGAGACCGGGTGGAAATGGTCCGCTTTGAAGACTACTGGAATACTGAACTGCCCTACCTGGACAATGTCGTTTTCAAATTCATCGGTGACGCCAGTGCTCAAATTGCTGCATTAAAAGCCGGTGATATTGATGTCATCGGTTATATCGCCGCGCCCGAATCAGCTATGGAGCTCTCAAAGGATTCGAGTTATAAAGTTTACGCCGGAACCACCACCGGCGAAGTCATTATGTCGACCAACAACAAAGCCAAACCCTTTGACAACAAACTGGTGCGACAGGCCATGGCTTATGCTATCGATCGTCAGGCCGTCATTGATTTGGTCATGTTCGGCTACGGAACCCCGATCGGTTCGCACTGGTCACCGTCCACGCCATATTATGTGGATCTGACCGGAAAATTTCCGCACAATCCGCAAAAGGCCAAGGAACTGCTGAAAGAAGCCGGTTATCCCAACGGGTTTGAGGCAACCATTAAGCTACCCGCCATCTACTCGTATTCCCGACGCGCCGGCGAAGTCATCGCCGATCAGTTCGCCGAGGTCGGTATCAAACTCAATATCGAAATCGTGGAGTGGGGCCAGTGGATCGAACGTATCTTCAAGAAAAAAGAATATCAACTGACCATGATCGGTCACGTGGAAGCTTGGGATATCGGCATCTACGCCAATCCGGATTATTATTTCCAGTATGACTCTCAAGAATTTCGCGATGCATACGCCAAAGCGCTCAAAGCACCGAATGAAGAAGAAAAAGCTCAGTGGTTCGGGCGTTGCCAGGAGATTATTGCCGATGACGCCGTTAACGGCTATCTGTTCTCTGCTCCCAGTCTACCGGTGATGAAAGCCGCGGTGATGAACTGGTGGGAAAACTATCCGACCATTGCGTTGGACTGCACCGAAGTATGGTGGAAAAAATAGCGTAATGCTAACGGGCAGTCCTATAATTTCAAAGGACTGCCCGACGCCGACAACGTATGACCCGATATCTCATCAAAAAACTGACCACGCTTTTGGTGCTGCTGCTTTTGGTTTCCATCGCCGTTTTTTCGGTCCTGTTTGTCCTTCCGGGAGATCCTGCCCAAATTATTCTTGGAATCAACGCCACCCCGGAAACCTTGGCCAACCTGCGGTCCCAATTGGGACTGGACCGGCCCTTCAGCACCCAATACTTAGAATGGATTGCCAATCTCATAACCGGCCGCGGAAACTGGTCGATCAACTATGACATGCCCGTCTACGATTTGATCGTCAGCCGCCTCGCAGTCACTGGCCCCATGGCGCTGATGGCTATGATATTCGCCGTAATTATCTCTCTACCGTTCGGTATCTATGCCGCCAGACATCAGAACCAACCGGGTGATGTTTTCGTGATGTTCTTCACCCAGCTTGGGCTGGCTACTCCCGAGTTCTGGCTGGGAATTCTGCTGATTCTTCTGTTGTCGGTCAAGTTCGGATTCTTTGCCGCCGGCGGGTTTCCCGGCTGGTCGACCGATTTTTGGGGGTCGCTGAAAGCCCTGCTGCTGCCGGCCTTTGCATTAGGCGTCATACGGGCCTCTATCCTGACCCGGCTAACCCGCTCCTCGATGCTGGAAGTCTTGCGCGAGGATTACGTACGCACGGCGCGCGCCAAAGGTCTCAGGGAACGGACGGTCGTTTACGTGCATGCGCTACGCAACGCGCTTGTCCCGGTCCTGACCATCATGGGCCTGCAGCTCGGTCAATTGCTGGCCGGCGCCATTATCATTGAAAACGTTTTCTATTTGCCCGGATTGGGACGGCTGGTTTTCCAGGCCATCGGGCAGCGCGACTTGCCGGTAGTTAGAGATATCGTGCTTTTTATGGCGGCAGCCGTTGTGATGGTGAATTTTATTGTCGACCTGACATATGCGACACTGGATCCCCGCATCAGATTGGAATAGGCCACATCGAGCCGCCGACATAAAAATTTTTCATCGGCGTTTATCCGTCTAAATCCGTGTGCGTAAAAAAATTCCATGAAGCGCTTTTTCAGCAATAAAAATTTCACCGTTGGATTTATCCTGTCCGCATTTGTTATCATTGCGGCCATGATCAGCCTGGTCTGGACACCTTATGACGGCAACAAAATGAATCCACGTGCTCGCCTTCAAGGTCCATCCTGGCATCATCCACTGGGTACCGACCAGTATGGACGGGACACACTTTCGCGGGTGATGGTGGGGGCCGTGAATTCGATCATCGTCGGGCTGGTAACGGTTGCGATCGGTTTGAGTCTCGGGGTAACCCTTGGGCTGGCATCGGCCTATTATGGCCGTCTAATAGACGAAGCCATCATGCGATTTTCAGATCTTCTGTTTGGATTTCCGGCGGTTTTGACCGCCATTCTGATAACGTCAATTTTAGGTCCTTCTATGGTCAACGCCATGCTGGCCATCGGCATTTTCTACATTCCAGTTTTTGCCCGGCTGACCCGGGCGGTGGCAATGACCATCTGGGAACGTGAGTTTATAACCGCGGCCCGGGCCAGTGGAGTTAGTGAGTGGTATATTTCCTGGCGGCATGTGTTACCCAACATTCTCTCACCTTTACTGATTCAGGGGACGATTCAGTTTGCGGTTGCCATCCTGGCCGAAGCCGGACTCAGTTACCTGGGGCTCGGCACGCAGCCGCCCCATGCTTCCTGGGGCCGCATGCTCAACGAGGCACAAACATTCATGTCACTCTCCCCGTGGATGGCGATCTTCCCCGGCTTGGCCATTGCTTGGGCGGTTTTGGGATTTAATTTGCTTGGGGATGGGTTGCGCGATACGTTGGACCCGAAAATGGTAAGGGTGAGATAACCTGTTTCGAAAATTTGAATTTTCTTCGTATTTCGGATTTGCAGTGAGGTCAAATGGCACCAACTCAGGATATCATCAATAAAGTACTAAATTTTATCAATGCGGATGAGTTGATTAAACTCACTGCGGATCTTGTCAAAATCAACTCGGTTTGGGATCCGACGGCCGGAAGCAGCGAGCGGGAAGCGGCGGATTATGTTGTCCGTTGGGCCGCAAGACAGGGATTCGACATCCAGCAGGACGAGGTTGCGCCGGGGCGCCCGAACGTCGTTCTCACCTGGGCGGCGGGTCCCGGCAAACGAACCTTGATGTTCGAGGGACACACAGATGTGGTGACCCCTGGGGATGTGTCCGCTTGGCGCTTCGATCCTTTCAGCGCTCAGATCGTTGATCGTCGTATGTACGGGCGGGGAACCAACGACACCAAGGGCAACCTTGCGGCCATGTTGATTGCCATGGCAGCTTTGAAACGGTCTGGGGTGCATCTGGCTGGTACCATCATCGGCGGTGTGCTCTGTGACGAGGAAGATCAGATGCTGGGAGTCATCGATTTCATTGAGCGCGGTCATGCCGACACGATCACCGGGGCAATTATCTGCGAACCCCAAGATGGGCTGATTTGTGCGACGCAAAAGGGGGCCTTGCGGGCAAGGTTTACCATCAAGGGACGCATGAGCCACGGCGCTATGCCCCTTTCTGGCCTGAACACGGCCCCGGCAATTGCCCGCTTGATTGACCACCTGCATGAGCTGGAATTGGAAGCTGTTCATCAATTCGGAAAAGACGATCTGTTGGGCTGGCCCAGTTTTACGCCGACCGTGATTCAAGCACCGGCCACCGGTGCTCCCCAGCTGAATGTCATGCCGCAGGAGGCTCAGATTCTTGTGGATATTCGAACCGTTCCCGGTCAATCCCACCCGGAAATTAAAGACAATTTGAACGGCCTGTGTGCAAAAGTTGACGAACAGATACGCAAGAATTATGCAGAATACGACCGGGTCCTCGATCATGACCGCGATCGTCGTCTGCAGATTGAAATGCAGATTTTGACTGACAGACCGTGTACGTTTACAGAACGCAGCGATCCGATTGTTCAGGCCGCCGCTTGGTCTACCCGACATCTGACCGGCAAAGAACCGGTTTATGCCGGTGTCCCCGGAGCAACGGATGGAACGTTTCTTTGGGCCCGCAAACAAATTCCAATCGTCACCATGGGAGCCGGCGATCGTCAGGTCCCCCACCAGGTTGATGAATGGGTCAATTTGGATCAGCTCGTCGAAACGGCTAAAATTTACGCGTTAACAGCGCTTCACTATCTGTGGCCGCCGGGCACTGATTGAGTTGATTGGGTTTATTAAGCGGATTAATTAAATGTACACCAAACTTCTGGAAATAGAGGATCTTTCCGTTCATTTTCACACACCGGAAGGGATTGCCCGGGCGGTGAATGGTGTAAGCTTTTATCTGGCACCGGGAGAGACCGTCGGCCTGGTGGGTGAGTCGGGGTGCGGTAAGAGTGTCACGTCTTTGAGCATTTTAGGATTGATCCCCTCCCCTCCCGGCAAAATTGAGACCGGGAAAATAGTGTTTGCCGGCCAAAACCTGTTGGATCTCGGCCATGAGCGGCTTCGCAACATCCGCGGCCGGGAGATTTCCATGATATTTCAGGAACCAATGACATCGTTGAACCCGGTGTTGACCATCGGACGTCAGGTCGCCGAACCGTTAATGGTCCATCGCGGTCTGAATAAAGCCGAGGCACGCGAACGAGCGGCCGATTGGCTGGACCGCGTTAAAATACCGGCCGTCCGCCAACGGCTGAATGATTATCCCCATCAGCTTTCAGGAGGCATGCGCCAACGAGTAATGATTGCCATGGCTATGGTCTGCGGTCCTAAATTGTTAATTGCGGATGAGCCGACCACCGCCCTGGATGTCACTATTCAAGCCCAGATTTTATCCCTTATGCTGGGTCTCAAAGCAGAGCTGGGAATGTCGTTGCTCCTCATCACCCATGACCTGGGGGTTGTCGCTCAAATGGCATCGCGGGTGGTGGTCATGTATGCGGGACAGATTGTCGAAGAAGCGGCGGTGACCGATATTTTCGACCAGCCCTTTCACCCCTACACTCAAGGGCTGCTCAAATCAATACCCCGCCGTGGAGACCGCATTGCCGGGAGGACACGGCGATTGAACGAAATACCCGGAATCGTCCCCTCCCTCACAGACGTCATTGAAGGCTGCACGTTTAGCGACCGCTGTCCGCAAGCCTTCGATGTTTGCCGAAACGCCTATCCACAGCTGGCTGCAATTAGCGAGCGCCACTACGCTCGCTGCTGGCTGACGGAGTACCCCAAGCGAAGAAAACAGCATGACTGATATTCCGTTGCTAAATATACGCCATCTAACCAAGCATTTCCCACTCGGCGGAGGCATTCTGTCGAAGCCGCGAGCCTGGGTCAAAGCAGTTGAGGATATTTCATTTTCGGTTTCCCGCGGCGAAAATTTCGGGCTCGTCGGTGAATCAGGATGCGGCAAGACCACCTTAGGGCGTCTAATCCTGAGGCTAATCGAACCTACCAGCGGCCGGGTGGAATTCGACGGGCAGGATATTTTTTCACTGAACCGCGCACAAATGGCACCTTTGCGCCGGAAAATGCAGATCATCTTCCAGGATCCGTATTCCAGCCTGGATCCACGAATGAAGGTGCATGCTATCGTTACCGAGCCATTACACGCGGTACAACATCTTTCGCGCAATCAACGTCGCGAGGTTGCTGCAGACCTGCTTGAGAAAGTCGGCCTTCGAACAGCTGATTTGGACAAATACCCGCACGAATTTTCCGGCGGCCAGCGGCAACGAATCGGAATTGCCCGCTCACTGTGTGTCCGGCCGGAGTTAATTGTCGCTGATGAGCCGGTAAGCGCCCTGGATGTTTCGATACAAGCCCAGGTGATCAACCTGATGGAAGATCTGAAAGAAGAATTTGATCTTTCATACCTTTTTATCTCTCATGACCTGAGCATTGTCGAACATGTCTGTGACCGTATTGCGGTGATGTACCTGGCAACAATTGTCGAACTGGCTCCTACTCGAGCATTTAGCATTACGCCGCGACATCCTTACTCTGAAGCCCTGCTGAAGGCTGTTCCGCTGCCGGATCCGCACCGCAGAACCGAACCGTTTGCCATGGAAGGCGATGTTCCCAATCCGATTGATCCGCCGGCGGGCTGTCCGTTTCACACCAGATGCAATTACTGCTTTGAAAAATGTCCTACGGAAAAGCCACCACTGGGCGAAGTCGCGCCGGATCATTGGGTCGCCTGTTGGCTCAATCAGGGAAAAGGGCTTAGAATTGATGAATGACGAATGACTATTGACTGTTGTGGAAATGCTTTCGATTCGCCAAGAAATAAATAAATCACGAAGTCATTTCACCGTAACGGGAATAACACGAAAAAGAAAAGCGAATATAAAAGTGGCAGAATTCCTTCAATATTCAATCCTAAATTGTAAATTGTCACTTAGTTAGGGAGCAAGTTTATGAAAGTAGCTGTTGTAGGTGCCGGCGCCATGGGCAGCCTCTTCGGGGCCATGCTGGCTGAATCCGGCAACGAGGTTTGGCTGTACGACGTGTGGATCGACCATGTCCAAGCCATAAACCAAAACGGGTTGAACATTGAACGGGAAGGGAAAACCCTTAGGGTCCACCTCAAAGCAACTGCAGATCCAGGGCAGATCGGCCAGGCTGATTTGGTCATCATATTCGTAAAATCAACCCAGACCCAATCCGCGGCTGAAACCGCTCAAAAGATCGCAGGTACTGACGGCACGGTGATGACGCTGCAAAACGGGATGGGCAACGCCGATACTATCGCTGATTGCATTACGCCGGAACAAATATTGGCCGGCACGACATCCCATGGGGCAACTATGTTGGGTCCGGGAAGTATCCGCCACGCAGGCATTGGTGCAACCACCATCGGATCGTGGGCCGAAACTGAGCAAGGACTGCAGCGAGCTAAACAATTTGCCGAATTCTTCAACCAGGCTGGTATTGAAACTGAAGCCACCGCAGATGTCCGCAGTGTAGTTTGGAACAAGCTTCTGATCAACGTCGGCATTAACGCGATCACGGCTCTAACCGGGATTAAAAACGGTCAAATCCTTGATCTGGAGCTTACCAAGGAATTAAGTCGTGCTGCTGTAAAAGAAGCGATGAGTGTCGCTCAAGCTCAAAACGTGAACGTTCACGAAGATGCATTGGAGCACGTTTTTAAGGTGGCTGAAGCGACTGCTGCGAATCGCTCATCCATGGGACAGGATGTGGATAATAAACGTCAGACAGAAATCGGCGCCATCAACGGATTTATTGTCCGTGAAGCCAACCTGCTGGGACTTGAGGCACCGGTAAATCGGACATTGACGGCATTGGTTGAAACGTTGCAATGCCACTACTAACAAACCACAATAACCAAAATTCAAATATCCAAACATGGTTTGATTGCTGTAGATTGGAATTTGAGATTTATTTCTAATTTGGTGTTTGGTATTTGAGATTTTGTGAACTGAAATATGTTTTTACCTGCAAAAATTAAGGGGGAACTAAAATGGCTGATAAAAAAGTAACGCTTTTGGAAGTCCAACAGGCAAAGGAAGAAAGACGCAAGCTGGTCATGGTGACCGCTTATGATTATCCCCTGGGGCTGCTCGCTGCAGAGGCCGGCGTCGACATTGTACTGGTCGGAGACTCCCTCGGCATGGTCGTCATGGGCTTGGAAGGAACGGTTGAGGTGACCATGGAGGACATGATTCACCACACCAAAGCCGTCGTGCGCGGCTGCAAGGGCCCTTTAATTGTCGGCGACATGCCGTTTATGAGCTACAACACCTCCATCCGGGATGCCATTGTTAACGCCGGCCGGCTGGTAAAAGAAGGTGGCTGTGAGGTCATCAAGCTGGAAGGCGGAGTGGATTTTGCCTTAACCATTGGAGCCATTGTCAAAGCCGGAATTCCCGTGATGGGCCATATCGGACTGACGCCCCAAACCGCCAGTGCCTTGGGTGGATTTAAAATCCAGGGTCGGGATGCCTCTGCCGCCAAACGGATCGTCGACGATGCCAGGGCTTTAGAGGATGCCGGCGTTTTCTCCATGATTTTAGAAGCAGTGCCCTCTCCTTTAGGTCAATTAATCGCCGAAAGCGTTGACGTACCGGTCATCGGCATCGGTGCCGGCCCGGATGTAGACGGACAGGTATTGGTTTTCCATGATGTTGTCGGTCTCTATGACCGGTTCGTACCCAAGTTCGTTAAACAGTATGCAAAGGTCAGAAAGGTAATGCTAGATGCACTAAATGAATATAAGCAAGAGGTGATGGAGGTGAAATTTCCAGGACCGGAGCATTCTTTTAAAATGCCGGATGAAGCCCTGGAGCAGTTAAAAAAAATGATTTCGGAGTAGGCATATGAAAAAATACAGCATGATGTTCATCGGGGTGGTCGTTTTGTTGATTTCGGTCGTACCCGCCGGGTCTCATTTTGGAATGCTCATCCCAACCGATTCCATGGTTATGCAGGATGACACCCGAACCGTGACGGTCACACTTTCCTTTTCCCACCCGTTTGAAATGGTTGGCATGGAGCTGACCAAACCCAAATCCTTTAGTGTGATCACAGGGGGCCAGACACAGGATCTGCTGGATTCTCTTGAGAAAACACAAGTCATGGGGCACACCGGCTGGAAAGCGGCGTATCCGATCAAGCGACCGGGGCTTTATGTGTTTTACATGGAGCCCCAGCCCTACTGGGAACCGGCCGAAGATGCGTTTATTCTTCATTACACCAAAACGGTAGTGGCAGCCTTTGGCGATGACGAAGGATGGGATAAGGAAGTTGGCTTAAAAACCGAAATCGTACCCCTATCCAAACCCTTTGGTCTGTACGCCGGTAATGTCTTCCAGGGAATAGTGAAACTGAACGGCAAAAGCGTACCCTTCGCCGAAGTTGAGGTTGAATACTACAACATGGCAAAAAAATACAGCGCCCCCTCCGACTACATGATAACCCAAACCATCAAGGCCGATGGGAACGGGGTGTTTACGTATGCCGCTCCGGTTTCGGGCTGGTGGGGATTTGCGGCTTTAAACGCAGCCGACTTCAAACTGCCGCACAACGGGGAAAACAAAGATGTGGAGTTGGGAGCAGTGATCTGGGTGTATTTTCACGAAATGAAGTGAACCCAGCTCATTTCTTTTCGGGAAATTCGTACAATATTTGGTTTGCATTATTTCCGTAGTTCGGTAATACGTTTATACGGGCATCCCGAAAGCTCAAGTGAGTCACATCGGCCTTGAAGATATCCAGGTGGTTTAAACCTAAGCGTCTGCTGCCGTATAAAGACCAATGACGACATAAGACGAAGTATGTTGATCTTGCTTCAATTCAGGCAAACATTTTATGCATATCTCTGAGGGGATACTATCAGGACCGGTGCTTGTATCGGGGGCAGCCTTGGCTGCAGTCGGCACAGCGATTGGTTTGAAAAAGCTCGATTATGATCATATTGCCAGAGCAGGCATGCTGTCGGCAGCGTTTTTTGTGGCCTCTTTGATTCATGTCCCCATCGGACCGTCCAATGCGCACTTGATATTGAATGGACTCGTCGGGCTTTTACTCGGCTGGGCGGCATTTCCGGCCATTCTAGTAGCGCTCGTCCTGCAGGCGGCGTTTTTTCAGTTTGGCGGCATCACCACTCTGGGCGTCAACACGATCATCATGGCGCTACCGGCGTTACTGTGCTTTCTTGTCTTTGGACGCATGATCCACAGGAGTCCCCAGATCGCCGCGGTGGCCGCTTTTGCTTGTGGGTTTTTGTCGGTTCTCATTAGTGGCGTTGTTGTCGGCTTGGCCCTGATTTTTACCGAAGAGAATTTCCTGGAGGTTTCCGTGATCATTATTGCCGCCCATATACCGGTAATGATTATCGAAGGTATCGTCACCGCAGTTTGTGTGGCTTTTTTACGAAAAGTGCGACCCGAGATGTTACCCGGTTATTCCGCTTAGTTTTTGAAGGAAAAGGATGTTAAACAACAACCTATTGGTTTTTCGATAAACCGGGATTTCCGCACTGCTGCATCCGGCTTGACCGGGCTAAGGTTTGACTATGAACAGTGTTACAACCAAAATCGCTGCCGTTCTTCTCTTCCTCTTGTGCCTTCCATTGGCGGGTGGGTCGGCGTCGGCTCATCGGGTAAACGTTTTTGCCTGGGTGGAAGGCGACACGGTGCACGTCGAAAGTAAATTTGCAGGCGGCAAAAAGGTCAAGGCAGGCAAAGTCTTAGTTATGGATTCGAAGGGTAACGAACTGCTTTCCGGCCGAACAAACGATCAGGGCGAATACTCTTTTGTAATTCCGATAATTCCGGCGCAGACGGATTTAAACATTGTGCTTATCGCCGGGCAAGGACACCGAGGAGAATGGACAATCCGTGCCACCGAAATTAAGCAACCGCCATCGGGGACTGAACCGGAAAGTCCAGTTGATAATTCCTCCCAATCCGAGAACAATAATGCAGTTTCCGAAATCCCCAAGGAAACCAGAACATCAGCGGCAGATAACCGAGTAAACATGACTGAACTGGAAGCCGTCATCGAATCTGTTTTAGAGAGAAAGTTGAAACCGATTACCAAAATGCTCGCCGATGCGCAGCATAAGGAAACCACCGCAAAAGATATTTTAGGAGGTATCGGTTATATCCTGGGCCTGGTGGGTATTGCCGCGTATGTTCATAGCCGTAAAAAAAAGGGGGATTAGCCGCCATGCTGCAGGAGCCGTTTGCCGTCGGGACCTCAATGGTTCACCGCATAGATCCGCGAATCCGTATTGCGGCTGCCACCGTCTATTCGGTAATCGTAGCGGTTTCTCGCCACTTCCCGACTTTGGTAACCGCACTCGGAGTATCGCTCGCCTTGGTCATGCTTGCCAAGCTGCCTCCCCGGGAAGTCATCAAGCGGATCATCATCGTCAATATGTTTATTTTGCTTCTTTGGTTGGTCTTGCCCCTGACCTTTCAGGGTCCAGTGGCGTTCACCGTTGGTCCGTTAAACGTATATCATTTCGGCATCGTTATGTCGGCCCAGATCACACTCAAATCCAATGCCATTTTGCTGGTGCTTTTGGCGTTGATCACAACCATGGCGTTTTCAACCTTCGGTGCGGCGCTTAATCGACTGCGGGTGCCGGATAAACTTGTCCATTTACTCCTCATGACCTATCGCTACGTCTTTGTGATGGAGCAAGAATACCAGCGTCTCATCCGAGCATTGCAGATACGGGGTTTTCGGCCGGGAACCAACATATACACATACAAAACATATGCCTACGTCGTTGGTATGCTTTTTGTCCGATCGTCACTGAGGGCCGACCGCGTGTATAAAGCCATGCTGTGCAGGGGTTTTAAGCGCAAATTTTATTGTCTGCACGAATTCAGCAGCGGCAAAACAGAGTGGATTTTCTGCGCTGCTATGGGCGCTGTCGTGCTAGGTCTGGTATATTTAGAGTGGATGAATGGCAGCGCCTTAAGATAATTTAAATGGGATGAAACGATGAACTTAGAGCCACCCATAATAAATCTAAAGAATGTTGATTTTAGCTACCCCGGCGGCCAAGCGGTGTTAAAGCAGCTGAATTTCAAATTCTTCCGTGGTGATCGGATCGGTCTGATTGCGCCCAACGGCAGCGGCAAGACAACCCTTTTTCATCTCATTATGGGTCTGAACAAACCGGTCTCCGGTCAAATCGAGCTCTTCGGTCAAGCCGTCACAACCGCCAAGCATTTCGAAGCGGTGCGCCGTCGCATCGGTCTGCTTTTCCAAGACCCTGACGATCAGCTCTTCAGCCCGACCGTCAAAGAGGATGTGGCGTTTGGTCCCCTAAATTTAGGAAAATCAATCGAAGAGGCTCATGAAATTGTGCGCCGGACGCTCGCCTCTTTAGGCTTGAAAGGGTTTGAAGATCGTATTACCTTCAAACTGTCGGGCGGTGAGAAACGCCTTGTTTCGCTGGCCACTGTACTGGCAATGCAACCGGAGGTGCTGCTTCTGGATGAGCCGCTCTCCGGTCTGGATGTCGACACCCGGTCAACAATCGAAGAGATAATTTCCAGCCTGGATCTGTCATATATCATTATTTCGCATGATATCGATTTTCTCCTGTCGACAACCACTCAGATCTATACATTAAAAGACGGAAAAATATTGTTCGACGATAAATTGCAAGTTCATGTGCATCAGCACGCCCATCCCCATGGTCGATATCCTCATGAGCATGAATGATCCCGGCCGCCTTTTAGAACCACCGCTGATCCCACAAAAGAAAAAAACTAATTTTGTGGAGATTTCTTCCCTTGGTAGTGGTAAGCTCTTACAATTCGTTTTGCGAACTGAATGTTTTCGGCAGGGCTGCTCTGAAAACAAATACCGGTCCTAAATTTTCCTGTTTGGTGCTTACTGGAATAGGCGACTTTTCCCTTTATCTCTACAAATTCGTTGTTACTGTCCACAGCCGACAAAACCAATACAGCAGACTCAACTTCTTGCAGCGATTCGACCAGAATGCCGCCTTGACTGATATCCAACGCCACTCCCATATGCTGTTCAATGATATTTCCATCCTCATCCAGCCCAACAAATGAAATCGGATGATATATTCTAATGCGCGGATGCTTTCTTTTTTCGTTTGCCGTCATCGATTCATGTAAACGTTTGTCTTGTCTGACCGGAACCTGATTAATTTTTGTAATCTGGTTATCTAAAAAGCCCAAGTTGCCATAAAACCAGCTTATCGGTAGGGGGGGCTTTCCAGCCGCGGCATTTGATTTCGCGGCTGGAAAGCCGCTCCCACATGGGTATCACTTGTACATTCTGGATAACCAGATTTTGTAATTCTATAATACGATTTATTAACGATATTTATCAAGGCATCAATACGTATTTTCTTGTCTCTGACAATTTTAGGCACTAAATCTGACTAATATCGTCATACACGTATACTTCCAGACGACTTATTCCAATCATAACCATATGAAATTAATAATATAATAGACAATTTCGATTATGGCATAGATTTTGAAGTACAATAGTGGCGCTGCGGAGTTTTATATCGAAAGTTATTGGAGGTTGTATTTTGGATATCAAATTTGAAGTCGAATGTAGTGGCGACAATGTTGAAAATCTATTAAACAGACTAACCACATTAGATTTTGACATATTTGACTATTGTAATGAATTGAAAGAACTGCACATAGCCGGATTTATAGATAAACTTGATTATCATAACCTTCTCGATAAGCTTTTGGATGTATGTGTGACGTGTCAAGACCTGGCCTTTGCCGTCCAATTAGTAAAGAACAATTAAAATCATTGCTCCAAAAATTGCAGTTTGGTGGTCCCTATCGAGATGATATCAAGGTTATTTAATTTAGCGGATTTTCTTAAAATTTTATTATTTATTCGCAGCTTAGAGAGTCCTCCAACATAGCTGATATGCCAACCGTCAGACAACCGGTTTATAACTGCTGCCGTTTTTCCAACCGTAAAACCTTTAGCTTTAATATTCGCTTTCGAACCTTTTCCAATTCGAATCAAAGCGTTGTTGAGCTGAATATCTTCTTTGCTTTCAGATAAATAGGATAATACACCGATCGGCCTTCTTTGCGATGTGCCCTTATTTTTAAGGACGCCGGTATCATCCCCGCCTTTTTGCTTATTTTTGCTCACCAATTCTCGAAAGCGTTTGGTGTCCATTTGCATGGTTTTAATAATTGCCGATGACTGTTTTTCCGGCTGTTTAATGTACTTTGGATTCGAGAATTTTAATAAATGTTTACCGATTGCAATGGTATCCCCGTCATTAAGCCAGTGAGATTTGATCAGTTGATCGTTGACGAAAGAGCCGTTTTCACTGTGGAGATCAACCAACAGGTATCCTCTCCCATCTGACTCAATCTTGGCGTGTTGAGAAGAAACCGCCAGGTTGTCGATGACAATATCATTAACTTTATTCCGGCCGATCAGCAAGGTATCACCCTGACTAATTTGATAATTTGCTAAAAGTTTGTCCCCAAATTGAAGCGATAGAGTTGCCATGGTAATTGTTCTCTCAATTTTTCGGTTTCTGGTTATCTATAAAGTCCAAGTGATGTCTTTTGAAATAGGCGTTGACGGTGAGCCGCTTGGCGGATGGGTGACTGTCTGAGGACATTAGGACGCGTTACATCAAACCGCATGACGCAGGTGCAGTAGTCCACAACGCGCGTATACTCATCACCCGTGTATTGATCTTGAAGCCCTGTTTGCTGTTAGGCTCCCTTATGTGCGAGTTTCACACCTCCACCAAGCGGGTTACCGTCAATGCCGATATGACTTACTTAAGCTCTTGAATATATTTAATTCTGTTGACAAATTCGTTGTGATTATTTTCAGCCGCGCTTAAAAACGCATGCAAGTCTGGAGTATGCTCATGATCGAAAGAGGTAACCGCGCCGGCGAAATGGACCTTTATGGGAATTGCTTTTATGGTAAATGGCTCAGAATGTAACTTCTTTAAAATTCTTTGTATAGCCATTTTTGCATTTTCCTCCTCTGTCATGGGTAGCAATACAATGATTATTTTTTTGTTTAGTATGCCGACCAAGTCAGCTCCCCTCAAAACATTAACCAGCTCACCCATTATAGCTTGACTGATCTCATTGCCACTTATCGATCCTGAAGGAACGGGTTTTTGCGGGGCTAAATTAATGATCGAAAAAGTAATTACAGAAAATGGTGTATCATATCGAAGTGACCGGGATATCTCTTTGTCGATCAAAGAGAGCGTGTTTATGTAATTTAAAACGCCATTCGGTAGAAATTTCTCTTTTCCTTCTTTTTTTTGCTCACTTTGAGCCTTCAATATTTCGTCATATAGTTGTTGAAAATTATTTTCATCGACCTTTCCCTCTTCGATAGAGCTGCGCACGTGTGCTAATATTTTTTGAAGCTGCTCTCCTTCATCAACACTGTTTTCCAAAATTCGAAACATAGAGGTTTGGCCGATATCTTCTGCAGAGGATAGTGTGTCTTGCAGCGAAATACTTGCGGATTCAAGTTTAGTAAGAAATTTTTCAATACGTTCGTTTAGTCTACCTTCGATGGCGACTAAAACATCAGTATTAATGTTTTTCAGTTTTAATTTATCAAGAATTTTAGATCCTACCCCCGAAATGACTTCTCGCAAGTGGCTTTGATTTTCTTTATCTTCAATATTGGAAATTTCAGAGGCCATGTTGGATCCTACGCGCTCGATATAGTCGACGAGCAACTCTGTAAGAACTTTTTCATCTCCTGTCCCTTTTCGAATTTCTGAGGCCAGATAAATCAGCTCCGCCGCTCCGGAAGGATCAAATTTAAATTCGTTTATCAAGTTATCACTATCAAGGCCAATTTCTTCAGCACTTGTTTTAAGCAAATCAGATAATTCATCGCTCTGTAGTTCCTTCCCAATTTCTTCAACAAGTAACATGAAATCAGAAGGCGACATGCCTTCAGCTATCATCAGGTCTTTTAGTTTTGGAAGAAGGCGCTGTAAATCTTTTTGCTCGGGAATCAAACGGCGCAGTATCTGTCCAAGTCGCTTAGCCGATATCTTTCCTTTTTTGTACTCTTCTCTAACAAGCTCAAGAATAACTTGATCGGTGATGTCATCGGCCTCATCCAATATTTGCGTTTCATTTTCATAGATGACGCCCAATGCTTTTTGTGCATTGAGCTCTTTTAGAAGATTTTGTTTCATGTCAAATACGGCATCAGCCAAATCCGGCAATTTTACATCTGCGTTTGAACGATCAGATTTCTTTATCTCTTCCTTCAGCTTGTTTAGTTGGTCGGCAATTATCAAACCAGGTTTCGGAGGTTCTCCATCGCTGGCCGCAGCATTGGAAAGATCTTCTTGAACTAAACCTTTTGAAACCTCAGCTGGATCTGCGATAAGGTTTTTTAACGAGATTGATTTTTCGAATTCCTCCAGAATGACACTTTCAGTGATCATTTTCAGAACGTCATTAGACAGTTTCTTGCGCTGATTTTTAATCAAGTCCCCGGAAGCTTCGTTTAGGCTGTCTTTCGCAATCACTTCTTCATCAGTTGTCATCTTTTTGTAAAAAACATAATTCATCTTTATGTTTTTGATACCCAAACCTGATAGAGCAAACCTCATGGCGCCAGCTGTTGAGTATTTTTTGGAATTAGTAAATACCGAGAAAAATTTTTTTATGTCCGCTTTTTTTACCCCTTTTTCAAATGAAACAGACTCGATGTCGGTTTTTTTGAAATGCGCCACCATTTTTGAGGTGTTAAGCCGGGAATCAAAAGGCTCGTCTTCGATAAAAAAATGATCGCGGTTCATAATAATAACGATTGGAGAATGGGCATTAAGTCCATTAACGATCGTCTCATAAAAATCACCGATAGATTCGATAGTAAACGGATGATCGATCGTATACATCGTTGTTCGGTTAAACACTAGGGAGAATGATCTTCCTATTTTGTCGTATTTTCTCTTTAGTGGAATTGACTTTTGCATTGGTTAACTTCGCCTCTATTTTATAATAACTTTCGCTCGTACCACTGTAGATCTTTCATAAAATCTCGACAGGTTGAAAATCGTTGATCCGGATCGTATGCAAGTGCCTTGTAAACGATTCTGTCGATTTCTCGGTTTAATGAAGGATTCAATTCAGAAGGATTTTTCAGAAAAATTCCATTCCTGTCTAATAGTTTATGTTCCAAAAGTGATTCGTGAGAATTATATTTTTTTATGGGCAAATCAGGTACCAGCATTTGAAAGAGCATCGTGCCGACGGCATAGATATCTGTTCGCCCGTCTATCGCTGACCCAAGAATCTGCTCAGGTGCCATATAGAGCGGCGAACCGCGCACAAATTGGTCCCTATCTTCCTCACCACGCAATACTTTAGCAATTCCAAAATCCGATATGAGGGGCCTTTTTGTGTGACTTTCCAGCAAAATGTTGTCCGGCTTTATATCAAGATGGATGATGTCATGATTATGGGCATGATCCAGGGCATCGAGGATCTGAATGGTAATCTGAATCGTTTTTTTTAACGAAAAAATACGTTTCGATGGTACGATCCTCTTTTTCGACAGCTTCAATAATTCCCCGAGAGTTGTTCCCTGAACGAGTTGCATTGTAAAGTATAAAAACTCTTCGGTTTCACCAACGTCATATATCTGGATAATATTGGGATGGGAAAGGATTGCAGCTGCTTCGGCTTCTGTTTGAAATAATTCGACCTTTTCGGGAGTCAGATGATCTTTGGGTAATATTTTTACCGCGATCCGGCGTTTGAGAGAGCGCTGAAATGCAATAAAAACAATTGCCATCCCACCACGTGCCAATTCTTTTAATATCGTTGATGTACCAATGGTTTTACCGATGAGATGGTTTGCATTTATATTTTGAATTGGGTTCATTAACAACTTGTATTACCGTTACGACAAATACTGATTCTTTGCCAAAATATAGTATTTTGCATGTATATCAGTAACTTAAAATAAATTTTGCGCTGCTGAATTGTGAAATAAAGTTCTACTAAGATATGATCGGGCGTTTATACGAAAACTTTAGGTGTTGAGGTTCAATAGGTGTATTTTGCTTAGCCACCTTCAGAAGGCAGGTAAGCGGTGATCTTCAAAAAAAACGCGGGTTATATTTGATAAAGCGTGAGCGGGTTTCCAGTGAGTTTTGAATTGGCTGACGTTAGTTTCTCATCACTTGCTATCACTGCCACGGCCTTTCCGATTCCATCCTCATCAAAATAGTTCTCGGCCGCCTGCATGACCCTTTTGCGGGTCAGGGATAAAAGTTGGCTTTTGAAATGGCTGCGCATATCGTCGGTCAGTGATACAATATTACGATAAAATGCTTTTCTGGCTGCCGGGCCCGGTGGATCAGGTTTATCGATTTCCGAGCACACCTGTAAAATTGCCTCATCCACATCTGCGTCACTAAAACTTCCCGACCGGATAAAGCTGGCGGCATCCCCAAACACCTTCAAGGTTGAAACTACATGAGGATCCCGGTAAGAAGCAAAACTAAACAGACCGTCTTCAGGATTATATAGGGCAAAACCGCCATATGCTCCTCCTTTTTCGCGAATTTCACGGTGTAGATACATCGATCGCAGAATTTTGCTAATCACGGATAACGCCGCTGCATCTTCATGCTCCATTCGCACGGTCTCAAATGCAAGCGCAACAAATGAAACAGCGGTCGCTGTGCTCCATCCCTCTCGTATGATGTCTTTTTTAACGTGGATATCCGGCGCGCTAAAACCGTCGGCATCCCCTTCTTCAAATCCGTCCACAATGGATAGAATCGGATTCCTGGCACCCGGCATTACTGAATCCTCACCGATCAGAGCCATTTCAAAACTCTTTTTGGTGAAAATAGATTTTCCGATAGTCCTTAGATCATCAGAAAGGGCTTGCAATATTTCCTCGTTAAGATTTTCCGTCAGCCGCTTGATCGTCTGCAACTGGTGTACGCCACTCCATGTTTCACTAAGGCTCCGAGTGGATGAAAAATTTCTGGATGCCAGCGAGATGGCCAAGCGGTGACCATTATGAATCACCATTGATTCTAAGCCGGCCCTATACTCAAGCAAAACGGTTTTTAAACGACTTAAATCGGTAAAATCATGATGGTGCAACAACTCCTGAATGATTTCAAACATGCGATCCTGATTTCTTGAGAGGCATTTTGCATTAAAGGATACAAACGGAACACAATTTCCGACGCGGTTGTATCGAGTGCGGGAATGAGTTGCCAAACCAACACCGCCGGTGTAAGCATCGATTCGCTGGGCCATCTCAGTATAGTCCCTTACGGCAGTGCCCATGCGCGAAAGCGCATAGCAGAAAAAAGGAGCATAAGGAACCAGTTTGCGGGGTAGGGTTGAGGTTCCCGCCGCCGCTGCAAAGTAAAAAATACCGGAGGTCGCCTGGGTATAGAAAGTGGCCTGGAGGCGACTATCAATATCACTCTCTTTTACAATCGGAACGGACGGGGGAATATCTTTCCGCCCCAGGGTTGGTAGACTGGAGAGGTCGTCTTCGGATTCCTGCAGCCGCCGCAACGCCTCCGCATCTTGCTTGATTCGGTTGATATCCGACGGGGATAAATCTTTCTTACGGCGCTCAAGCTCTGCGTGCAACTTTTTCTTTGCTCTCTGCTCCATCTCTTGATCCGGCAACAGGGTCAAACGTATGTAATGCTGATTCTCCAGAAAATGCCTCCTAATTCGATTTTCAAAGAAAGAGCCTTTCTCCATCTCGCCGCGCAATTTTATCAGATCGGCATCAAAATTGAGGATCTTGACCGGGTCGCCGCCATGAAACCAGCTTCCAGCAAAGGCTACCAGCAATTTGATCCCGTAAGGATACGGTGTATTGGTAATTTCTTTGCGATGAAACTCGATTTGATGAATGGCAGATTCAACCAGATTCGGGGCGATACCGTTTTCGGCGAGATCCCGAAAAACAGAAAAAATGATTTCCTCAATTTTTTCGGCATCTGAATGTTTGACATCCTTGAGTCCGCCTACAAACATGGTGTCTCTATTATCGGCATCAAATCCGCTGCCGTCACACAAGGCACTGCCTAAGCCTGAGTCGATCAATGCCTTTCGAAGGGGAGAGCCGGAGTTGCCGAGCAGAATCTGTTCCAGTAATGCCAACGTAAGAACTTCAAATGAGTCTCGAATATCTGCAGTCAACCAGGCCAGACATACCTGACATTTTTGGGATGGGTCCTCGTTAGGGTTGAACGGATACGGATAAGATACCGCCTGTGGGTGCTTCCAGCGGGGCTGCACAGGCACTTCAGTTTTAGGATCGATTCGTGTAAACTGTGATAGAACCTTATCTTCGATCATGGTGAGATGTTCTTTCACCGGCAGGTTTCCGTAAGTGTAGAAAAATGAATTGCTGGGGTGATAATGCCTACGGTGAAATTCTTTTAGTTGCTCATAGGTAAGCGAAGGAATTTCCTCTGGTTCACCGCCAGAGTTGAACCGGTAGGTTGTCGATGGAAACAGAGCTTTAAGGATAGAGCGAGCCATGACCTGATCCGGTGAAGACATGGCGCCCTTCATTTCATTGTAGACCACACCTTTGTATACCAGTTGAAAATGATCGGACCCCTGGTTTTTAAAATCTTCTTCGACCTCCAGACGATGCCCTTCCTGTTTGAAGCTAAGCTTTTCCAAATTAGGGAAAAAAGCAGCGTCCAGATAGACATCCATCAAATTGTAAAAATCCTTGCGGTTCTGGGTTGAGAATGGATACATCGTCCAGTCCGAGGCTGTAAAGGCATTCATGAACGTACTCAGACTCCTTTTCAACATGGAAAAAAACGGATCACGAACCCGAAACTTCGACGATCCGCACAGAACGGTATGCTCGAGAATATGAGCAACGCCGGTTGAATTGGTTGGCACCGTCTTAAAGGCCACACTAAACGTGTTTTCAGCGTCACTGTTACTGATATGAATATGACGCGCACCGGTCGCCAAATGCTCCAACTCATAAAATACCGAAGCAATTTCTTTCAAAGGCTCAATACGCTGAATCTGATAACCAAACAGTCTCTCACCCACCTTGAGTCCGGAATTATTAGAATCCACTGCCGCCGTCATAATACCCCTTTCCGTGCCTTAAACTAATGTACGCTTGCTTGTCGACGCCGCCTTGAGGCGTGGCTTTAAGCAGCGATGTATGTGCCTCGACTTTTGCGCTTAATCTTTCCAGTTTTATACAAGCGAAAAATAATATTACGAATTTTCTTCTCGCCAAACCCTGTTTTCGCCTGAATTTCTGAGAAGCCCAGTCCCTGCTTTGAGCGCCTGATTGTATCCAGCACAATATCAACGGCCGCCAATGCTGTTTTACGACGACCTAGCGGCGAACTGGCATTGTAGGGACCTAGCGCTGAGCCTCTTATCAGATTTTCGAGACGATCCAATCGGGTCATCAGCCTGTCGACATCTTTTTTGGTCGGTATGTTATAGTTTTGCATGAAAAATTTAACCATGGCGTCGAAACTGATCGGTTTCCCCTTTCTTCTAGACATGAAACCCTCCTTTTTTTAAAGATGGCAAAGCGATTGAAACCGCAATGCGATCTAACCCTAAGAAATCACGATAAATCTAAGGAATTATCCTGAAAAAGTCAAGGTCTACATCCAAATCCGGTAAGTCCCGCCATGTTTCAGATTGAAAACAACTGAATTTCTTGCTAAATTTATTCCTACTCGTCGCGGGATTGAATGTTTTCAAGCCGCGTGCAGTAGACGTATTCGCATGGCTGTTATCCCGGAATTTTTGATCCTCGTTATCTCTCGCAAACTTATAATAACCCTTTGATTCCGGGATATGCTTTTCCGAAACATTGTTCTCAAAAACTGTATGATTTGCGATTTCCTATACAAATGACATCACCCAGAGTACTTCTCAAAGCCTGGAACCTGAAACCTAAGAAACATCTGGGTCAAAACTTTCTACTAAATCCATCAACGGCCGAAGCTATAGCCTCGCGCGCCAATCTCTCTCCTGATGATGTCGTCCTGGAAATCGGGGCCGGATTGGGCGCTTTAACCATACCTGTGGCTCGGATTGTAAAAAAAATATATGCGTTAGAAAAAGATCCTCAGATGGTGGAACTGCTCAAAACTCAAATCCTCGTAAACCGCATATCAAATTGTGAAATTGTGCAGGGCGACATTCTGAAGATCGATTTACACACCTTTGCCGAACTTGCTGCCGGAAAAATAATTGTCGTCGGCAACTTGCCCTACAACATCTCGTCCCAAATTCTTGTCAAACTTATTCAATCACGACATGCTGTACAACGGGCAATTGTCATGTTGCAAAAGGAACTGGCCCGGCGCATCTCCGCTCAACCAGGCATTAAAGAATACGGCCGTATTTCAGCCATGCTCAGGTACTGTGCCGACATTAGAATCGTGGCAAATGTCAAAGCCTCAACGTTTTACCCGCCACCGAAGATCGATTCCCAGGTCCTTGAAATTCGATTCAAATCTACGTCGGTATATGGCGAACACGACGAGGCAATGCTGTTCAAGGTTATCAAGGCCGCCTTCGGCAATAGACGCAAAACGTTGAAAAATGCTCTCATTGCCAGTGAATTGAGCCTCACGCCCCAGACTGCTTTGCAGAGCTTGGGATCTGCCGGCATTGATCCATCCCGTCGGGCGGAAACCCTTGATTCCTCCGAGTTTGTCTCACTTCAGATCAGTTTGAAAAAAGCGATCAAACGCGATAAAAGGAAATAAAGAATTTTAAAGAAGGCAGCAAGCCTTGACCCCGCAACGAGGTGGCATTATAATTATACTTACCCTAATAATAGGAGTAGCTGCATACGTTAAAGGGAGGGGAATATGGCCGTAAAAATTCTTATCAAACGCAGAGTTCCACAAGACAAAGCCAGAAAAATGATTCCGCTTTTCAGGCAAATGAGGGCATCCGCCACGGAACAACCTGGCTATATAACAGGAGAAACTTTGAGAAGTCTGGACAACCCGGATGAATTCATGGTTATCAGCACCTGGCAGTCATCCGATGACTGGAACAGCTGGTTGAAAAGCGACGAAAGAAAAGAGGTTCAAGAGAAAATTGATGCGTTGTTGGGTGGAAAAACCCAGTATGAAATTTTTCATTACGGATTCACCGAGTAGACAGCGCTATCACTCATGGTTCTTGCTACCCGTAAATGACTATCGCGCGGTTTTTTATACTCCTCTAGCAGCATCTAACCTGCGTTCTGTCGAGCGGCTTGAGAATAATTGTACAACAAGAGTAGAGTGGGCCGCGAAACCTATACTCAACTGCCATGGCGTAAATATTTGTCTGCACCATAAAGATGTACAGCCCAGCCATCAGAAATCTTACCGTATCCACGCAACTTGCAACCGGAAACTGAGTCACATGAGTTCGGCTATCGACACGGTTCGATCACCGAGTATGTTGACGTAACTTCCCATTTCATTATCGTACCAACCGTATACAACTGCCTGGGTGACCGGTATGCGGACCACCATGTCCCGGGTATTGGACAGCAATGTTTTTTCTATGCCCGGTATCTTGGTAAGGTCGATAGCCGCTTCCGCGGTGCGGCTATGGGTTTCGTGACCTTCAATGATAGCGGCAACTTTAGGTAAGCCAATAATATCGCCGGATACATTTTGCTTATCTGTGTAATACAAGTAACCGTGTGGGCTATCTTCTGCCGCCTGCCGATATATATCGTTAATCTCGTCTCTCCCCACGTAGGTTTTAGTTGGTTCTTCCTGCAAATTAATTACTAAGATAATTAAGGAGCCGGTGCTGGTTGGAATCCTGACCGATTCGGCAATAAATGCAATTTCTTCCATTTCAGGGATTACCAATCGAAGTGCATTGGCAGCTCCGGTGGTGGTCAAAATAATGTTGTTTATAATGCTGCGATTTTTTCGTAGATCGATCTTGCCGGTTTTGGGCAGTCGATCCAAAACCTGCTGCGATCCGGTGGCTGCGTGCACCGTTGCCATGGAGGCAGACATAATTTTTTTAGGACCGAATGCATTAATGAGAGGCTTCATCATGTGCGCCAGGCAGGTCGTGGTACATGAGGCATTCGAGACGATACGGTGGCGCCGCGCATCATAGTCGTTCTCATTAATCCCCATCACCGTTGTGATACAATCCTCCGGCAATGAAATGCCTTGATCACTTTTTTTGAAGGGTGCGGAGACAATCACCTTTTCGGCGCCGGATTTCAAATGACCCCGAACAGAGCCCTTTGGGTTATCCGGTTCAAGTGTTGGATCCAGAAATTGACCGGTCGTGTCGACCACCAGCTTCACAGCATGATCCCTCCAATTGATTTCAGCCGGATTCCTATGGGTTCTCAGAAATTTAACCCTGACTCCATCAATGGTCATCGATCCGTTGCTTTCATCAATATCACGAATAACCGGCGCTGCACGATGACCGTAAAGATACCCATGAAGCCATCCGTAGGTGGAATCGCGCTCAACATAATGAGCAATATCTTCTAGGGAAGTTCCAGCTTGACGGCCGATATTGACAACGATCTCGTTAAAGTGTTTTCGCGCGACATGATGCCAGGCAGTTAATTTTCCGATACGTCCGAACCCATTTATACCCAGCTTCTCATCCCCGATAACCATATGAAACCTCCCATTAATTTTTAGGTTCTGAAGTTGATGGTCTATTTTTGAAAAGAATTTTCGACTTCGATATTCTTTTCTCCAGCAGATTTGTCATGGTTTCAATCAAAATTGTCGACATACCATCATGGCTTTAGCTCTTCCGTGTCAGGTCTCTTCAACCTTAAGTAAACCCTGAAAAACAGATCCCTCCTGGCCGTCAATGCTGATATAATCTCCGGATTCTATAGTTATCTGGTTAAACACGCATTTTTTCCCGCGTTCATCGCAAATGAGATTGCCGCAGCCCACAACACATGTCTTTCCAAGTCGATGGGCTACAACTGCCGCATGCGACGTCAATCCTCCCCGGGCAGTCAGCAACCCATCGGCGGCATGGATTTCGCGTATATCATCGGGTACGGTATCCGCCCGGGCGAGAATCAGACTGGTGCCGGGTTCCAGGATTCGCCACTCCTCGATTTCTTTAAGGTTAAATACCAGCCGGCCGCTCATGGCTCCGCCGCTCACACCAATCCCATGACCTAAATAAACCGATTCATTGGTTTCTTCAAAATCAAAGGCGAGTACCTTCTTACTCTCTCGAATCGTCATGTCCCGGGTCTGCAGCAAGTATAAATCTTGAACAGCAGGGCTTTCAAACGTAAACTCCATTTCCTGAGGGCTCCAGCCTTTGTTGTCGATCAATTCATGAGCCCAGGTCTTTAACGCCTCATAGATCTCCGGAAAATGGGTTTCAAGCGTGACGTCCGTATCCCGCATTTCGATTTCTTGCTGAAAGATGGAGATGGGATTTGTCTTAACTAGCCCCGCAACAACATCTTCGCCCTGATTCCCGATGGTAAAGTCACCCCAAAGTTTCAAGGTGTCCCCCGACCACCGAGGATTATGCGTAAAAATAACTCCGGATCCGGAGTGTTCATCGAGGTTACCGTACACCATCGCCTGAACCGTGACAGCCGTTCCCCAATCGTCCGAAATTCCCATAATTTTTCGATATGTTTTGGCTTTGGATGATTCCCAGGAATTCAGGACGATTTTGATGGCCATATAGAGTTGTTCATAAGGGGTTTCTGAAATTTTGATGCCGGATTCTCTGATCATCTCCTTGTAAGTTAAAGCGACGCTTTTCATTTGTTGACCGCTGAATCTTCTTTTAAAGGGAATTCCAAGACGGTTTTTCCAGTTGCTGATGATGGCGTCAAAATCGTCGCGTTGAAGTCCGAATGCCATACCGTAACATTGCAAAAATCGACGGTAATTGTCCCAAGCAAACCATGTATTGCCGGTTTTGACGGCAATCCCCTCCGTGATCTCCTCGTTGATGCCCACATTCAATAGGGTATCCATCATACCCGGTTGGGAAATTGATGATCCGCTGCGCACGGATAACAGCAGAGGATTGCCGGGATCCCCGAAGGTTTTTCCGGTAATGTTTTCCAACACATTGATATTATTGGAAATCTGCTCTCTGAAATTTTCAGTCGCCGGCGGATAACTGTCGATAATGTCGCGGCAGCGAAACACCTCGGTGGTGATGATAAATCCGGGGGGAATGGGAAAACCGGCATTATTCAGCTTAACCATGTTGAGCCCCTTATTTCCCAGATGTATGATACCGGTTACACGGCTGCGAGAGGAATCAATCAGGGTCATGGCGTTCTGAGGATCATAAAGTAACAACTGGTGGAGTTTGTCCTTCGGCAGCTTGTAGGATTGCTGAAATAGAGTACTAAGAATGCGGCTTAAAAAAAGATCCAACTGTTGCAGCCCAAATGACATTGCGATTTGATCGCGGAAAAATATTTCCGATACGCGATGCTGTAACTTCTCACGATCTTCCAAACGGTTATCCGGCAAAAATTTCGGCAGTATTTGATCGAGGGAAATCTGAGATAAGATTCGATTCAGATTCGGTCCGTGTATATTGTGAAAGTGATCGTGGATTATATTTTTCACCGCTTGAGCGAATCCCTTGAAAATATCCAAATACTGTGTTTGGGTAAAGCCTTTCACCTCGAGTGAATGTGCCAAAAACTCGAGCTGGCGCTCAAATTCAACCGATGAGATACCATCCAACTTTAGGGCTTTGTCAAAAAGTCTCAACAGACTGTAAATTTGATAGAAGGTGGCTTTGGTTATAAGATTGAGATTGATGTCTCCAATCAGTTCTTCAAAGAGCATGTTAACCAGACTCTCAAGCCTAAAGGTTAGGCCAAGACAATCGAATTTCATCTCATGATAGCTTCCATACATGGAAGGAATATCGATGGTGATATGCCTCTTTTTATAGATATTTTCTCTGATTTCATATGACCGATCAGATAAGATAATATCCTTTAATTTTTCGAGGTAGTCCGACAGCATAAACAGCTTTTTCTTCAGATCGGGCTCCGCTAGTGCCTCCTCAGCGCGATTTAAATCCGGCAAAGCTTCTGTTCTAAGCTGGGTAAGGTAGCCCTCCAGTTCGATATAATCAAAATTATATTTTTGATTCAGCAATTTATAAAATTCGATAACAAGCCGGACTCGTTCCAGTTCGACATTGGGCACGTCTGAGATCTCTGTGAAAATTCGCTCTATAGTTTCTTTAGAGATCGTCAGAAAATCATCGGGGACACGGATACCGTTTTCCATAAAATGCTCGATTATGCGGTGAACACCGTCTATAAATAATCCACCGGGCTCAATTTCTTCATAAATTGACGGGGGAACAAACGGTTTCAGACAACTTTTATCGCGGGTCTTCCAGAAATTCAGTGTTGCTTCCATAAACGGTACGATCCGGTTGCTGCTCTCCACGTGACTCTGCTTGCGTAAAAAATGAATAAGCCTGTCCCGGCGATGGGTTATCTCATCAATTTGGGTGGAAATCTCTCTTAACCTGCCTTCGGCGCCGATATCATTAAAAAAGGCTGGGAAAAGTCGCGTAAGCTGTTTGGCGAGGTTGTATACAGGACCAATACCACTGTTTAGAAAACGGGTGATATCCCTGGGGAAAAGGTCAATATCTTTTATGAATACACCACACAGCGACAGGTGGATAATCAGTCCCGAAAGAAGACGGGTTGACCATTTAGGGTTGACTTCGATCAACTCAAGCCATGTTCTGATGTTCAAGATATGGGCACTGTTAACTTTTATTTGCCAATCATTGTCCACGCCCGCCAACATGGGAGTATGAAAACCAAGTTCAATCACTGAGTCGATGAAATAGTTGACCAGATCAATATCATCGGTGTTAAAAACTCCCTTACCCATATTCAACACGCAGTTCAACGTCGTCGCCTGATACGTATGCGTGCGCTCCTTCAAAATGGCGAACGTTTTGCGAATCAGATTTTGGATGTTTCGATAATTTTCATTCTCAATTATCCACGAAAGCGTCTGGTTAATATCCCGCAGTGCCTCCTCGTGGATAAGAGATAGACCGGTTAGGTTCATAATTTGGAAAAGGAATAGCAGCTTCAGGTGGTGTCCCTTACCCTTTTCATCGCCTTTTTCGAGCAGCTGTCGGGGTATTTGCCGGTATTCTTCTACAAATTGATTGAAACCTGGAAAATTTAGCAAATTTTCCAAAACGTCTCGCGTAGCATAGGCCTTGTCCTGAATTACCTGATCCAGCGCGCCCTGCCATTCTTTCAGCTGGGAATGCGATATCGCTCGGAATAATTCATTAAATTTACTAGCCTTTTCGATTTCAGCCGCCTCGCGCTCAAACCAAGCCTGGGGGTCTGTTTCATTCAGCCAGTAGTTGAACGTTCTGTGGCAGTACCGAATCAGCAAACGATTGACGGCAGTAAAATCGGCATACGATTCCGGTACACGTTTAATGTACGCCCCAGCGAGTCGGTTGATTGCGTAATAGCTTCGGATATAGAGGTCGAAAATGTCGTCTGAAAACGCCCCCATTCGGTCAAAGGTGTTGTTAATGATCGGCAAAAATTTTTCAATACGTGGTCCTGAATCCTTTATTATTTTTTGTAGAAAAAGAAGGGAATTATCGACAGCATCCGATTGAACCGCTTTATCCGAAGTGGATTCAATGGCATCAATGAAAATTTCCACTAAAAGCTCTGCTGCGTGCGGTCCATTCGGATGGTTTTTCATTAGGTGAAAATATTCCAGGGCATATTTTCGAGCCTCAGTAACGATGAATCTCCAGTTTCTGTATGGATGCGAAAGCTCTTGCAGAAATAAATTTAAACCCTCCATCAAACCATAATATTTGGACATAACTTCCTGGAGGATTGCATATTTTGCATCGATGCTGACGTCGACGTGGTAATCGGCCAGGTTGACCTCAAGGGCTTTGGATTTTACTTTCATAGGTCAAGAGTATCAGAGTGTACTCGTAATTTCAAGGAGTTAAGGTATGGAAGGAATTTTGCGATCCAGGTTTTAGCGTGATAGAGCAATTAGCCGATATACGACCATTCCAGCCATCCAGGCGATATCCTCGGGGGACAATATCTTCTCAATTGTTCTATCAAAAAGGATATTTGCCTCTTCCGGAAATTCATCGTCACCGGCCCAAAGAATTAACTGAAGCGGAACGTTAGGGAAAATCCTAAATTCAAATCCAACATCTCCACGTTCAATCTTTGAGGCATCAAGTTTTTCCGAAGCCTGTGCAAAAACGGAGGTATTTCGACCGAAAACCTTCTTTAACGGATCAATAGCCCGTTTGACAAAAGCACTAAAATAAAAGGAAGCTCCGGGAATTTCCCTATAGGATACCCAGTCACGGCTAAGCAGAGGCATATCCACCGTCGTCAGATAGTGTAAAATCAGAACCTGTTCCTGAATCGGTATCTCTTTGCCGGTATTCACCGGATCTTCGAATTTAAATTCAGGATAGCGAATATGGTATGTCCGATCAAGAAAGGGCACGCGAAGGGTGTTGGCTGCCGGTGAGTTATAACCGGAACGCTCCAAAATGGCGCCAAATGATTCTTGGGATAATGTTTCAACGGCGAGCTTTTTAGCGTTAATATAATCATCAATGCGGGGCATGTATGAGCGTGTGTCCTTCTACGTAATGTGATCGGTTCCAGGTTCAGCGTTCAAAGGTTTGTAAGATGCCGACTTCCAGAACTTTATTATCAACTGTTTGGATTTATCACTTTCACCCATTGGGTGAAACAAGATATTCGGCCCAGGTAAAAGATCAACAAACTAGCTGCCAACAACCCAACGGGCACCAAAAAAAAGCCTCGCCCTGGTCCGGGGAGGCTTTTTTTAAGTTATGCAAACGCCTTCTATTGTTAAATTTCAAGCCATGAATCCGAATACAGGGTTTTCCCAAGAATAACATCTACTGTCTTCACATAATCTTGCATTTCTTTGGAAAGCGTACTTATGTCCGGAGCATTTCCATCCATACAATTGTAGATCAAATCAACAATATCCTGTCGCTTTCCTTTGGCAATGTCAATGAGTTGATCATCAAGAGGATCGGCAATCACCGAATACATCCCGTGTTTTTGAAGCATAACCATATAGGTCTGATTGAGAATGGGGCGCAAATGATCTGGCGGTCCGTTGGAAATATTGGAAAGGCCACACGTGCTTTTTGCACCTGGAGAGATTTCCGGAAGCATCTCCTGAAATGCCATCAAGCTCATCAACTGCGGTTGCTGGATATTTACCGGTGTTACAATACCGTCCACCCATATTTTTTCATTCGGGATTCCAGCTTCGTTGGCAAAATAAAGCAGTTCAACACACAGGGCGGCACGCTCATTCTCATCGCGCGGCAGACCCTCCGGACCCCACATCAGCGCGATAAAGTCGGTATTGTGTTCCAGGGCAAGGGGCACCATCCGTTCGTAACGCTCGGGCCGGACCATGATGGAATTGATCAGCGGCGGTTGGGGCGTATCTTTGTAAACTTTAAGCGCAGCCGCAATGGCATCAATATTGGATGTATCCAACGCCAATGGGACATCCGGGACTACCTCCTGAACCGTCTGAACCACCCAAGGCATCAGCTCATGTCCATCTTTTTTGGCCGGACCAAGGTTGATGTCGATATAGTCCATGCCTTTCTCCCGCTGGAACAGGGCCTCCTCTTGGATCGGCTTGGGATCGCGTTGTTTGAATGCAGCACCGATCTTTTTGGATATGACGTTTAAGCTTTCTCCTATAAGAAACATACAACCTCCCTCATACTAAGCTAAAAATTTAATGTTTGACCTCTCGCTTGCCCAATTCGACTCTATCATATTATGGAGTTAAGTCTCAAATGGAATAATGGGGTCGATGGAAAATTGTCGCTTTTATGACAGACGGTTCCATAACTTAATGTTGAAGGAACCTCCCCGCGGCAAGCCACCGGGAATTAACCCTAAAAAAAGCTGTCTGTGTCTGTCCGTGTGGGTCTGTGGCTATTAATGAACATTACCCTTCACCCCCCATACCCCATTGGTTCGGTATTTCCGGCTCGTAGCGATCTTACCTTGCCCTCAAAAATCCGGGAATATGAGCAGCTTCCCGGGGGCCCACGGTAATCGACCATCCGGGCAGCTCTTCTTCAACATCACCGGCGATCGCGGCTGCATAGCCGGGTATGATCAGTTCCTGGTGTTTGATCTTGTCGGCTATACCACTCTTTTTTACAAACAGGCCGACGTCGTCACCGGCAAATTTTCCGGCTGCCCATGCCGTCATAACGGACAATCCCTCGGAATCCTTGATCAGCAACCAGGAAGGCACTCTGCTGCCTTCAACTTCACCGGAAACAATAAAATAGGTTAAGGCAAAATTGGTGGTTACCATCACCGGCGAGTTTTCATCCGGGTTGTTGATTTCATATATGCCTTCGGTTACCGTCATCGGTCGCTGCGGATCAGTGAAGATATTCAAACGCTCCAGTAGCAGGGGGAACAGGCTCTCTCCGGTAAAATCGGAGAGCACCACAATTCCACCATATTTAGCCACAAACGTTCCGGCAAGTAATGTTTCCATGTCCAGGTTTGATGCCATCTCGCAAGGAAAGGTGATGGTTGGAAACCCCAGTGCTCGGTTGCCGCCCTTGAGGGCAGCACGTCGGATGGCGATCTGATCCTGATGCGCCTGCTTGACCTCCCGGGCCCCCGCATCGATCACAATATCTTTAAGCCCCAGTTCGGTAAGCTTCTCAGTCAAAGGAATCAACGCTTCAACTGAATTCGCTTTTACTGCTAGCGGTAGGTTATTGTCTTTCGCCAGGGCACCAAATGCGTCTATATTTCCATCGGTGGCCGCATACATGAGCGGTCGCTTAAATCCGCAAGCCTCAATCCCGGCTTTCATTACATCGGCATCCTCTGTCATTAACACCACATTAAACTCGGAGCTTTCAGCGACCTTCTTGGCGGTCTGCGCAAAAGCCCCTTTATCTCCCCCGGCATCTCTGACGGCGACCAATTCAGGTCTGAGGTTGAGACCCACCCGTTCGAACTGAAACGCATTCCAGGTCTTGAGTTTGGTTTCAAGATCAGCGGCGGCGATATCGGATCCCACCACAGCTGCCAGCAAGGTCGGATTATAGAACGTTTTTTCGTGTCGGTACTGGACGGTTTCACCACCGGCGGTGGCTGCCCGGACGCCTTTTCCGATTGCCACCGGGCGAATTGGCGGTGCCGAGGCTTCGGATAGCTTTTCCCGGGCTTCGTCCGAAACATAGGGGCAGCTGTCAAGTTCAGCCTTCCCGGATGCCAGGTTCATGGCAAAAGCGAGGCATGTGGGAACGCCGCATTCTTTGCAGTTGGTCTTCGGCAGGAGTTTGAAAATCTGAATACCAGTTAATGCCATATTTATCTCCTTTTATCGTGTTGCGAGTTACGAGGTTACGAGTTGCGTGTCATAACATCGGAGCAAAACCTTGATGAACATGCAACCCGTAACGTTATCCAATCAGCCACCGATTATTGGATCCATATCCAGTGCCGGATGCTTCTTTTCCTGGAGGAAGGGCAGAATTTCTTCCTCGGTGATGCCGACGGTCTCATCGGCAATCCGATCAATCAAGTCGGGAATCCCGATTTCTTCTCCGCGTTTGATGAGCCGATCTTTGATCTCTTCCTTGAGAATCTTGGGCATCCAGACCATCCGGGCGAGGCCTCCGTCACCGAGAATGAACTTGCGCTGGGTAATGTTAAATTTAGAATGTCCCACAAAACCCGGTGAAGAAGCACCCCCACCCATCACACCGGCAAGGGTCGTAAACTTCATGCCACATGGGGTTTCTCCCGTGTAATCCCGGTTAACGGTCATCACTCCGTTGCAGGAAGGCAGCATGGCCGCAATGCATTCGCAGCATCCGCAGGTGGTCATGGGATCGATTACCATTGAGTAGAAGTTATAGTGGCTGACGGCTCCTCGGGAAGCCTTGTAGACAAACTCATTAACCCCTTTCCACTGACCCAGCACCGGATCCAGGCATTCACCTTTTTGAATCGGTTGATTCGGACCGGTGGGATTAATTTCAAAAGATGCCTTGCAGTCCATCCAGTTGTAGGCACCGCACAGTCCGGTTCGCTCGGGGCTGACCGTGCACACGTGATTGGGAGCAAATGATTGACACAACGTGCAGGAGTAATAGGTTTCCACAGCTTCATCGGTCATCAGTTCCACGCGCTCATCGCGCAGCTTGTACTCTCCCCTGGCCCGCTTGGTTAGCTCATCCACGTCTTTTTTGTCGGTATAAAGCGTCACCTGAACCTTATCAACTATCTTTTGAAAATCCTGATGAAATTTCGCATGCAAGACGGTTCCAATATCTTTGAGAGTAAAGCCTTTTTCAATCGCAGCTTTACTCACGCGTATCCAAGAGATATCGCGCTGGCCGATATGCATGACTCCCTGGATATAGTTGATCAAGTGATGGATTTGACGTTCGATGATCGGTTCGAAATCCGTCTGAAACTCACGCCCTGCGATTTGAACGTAGATTCCAAGCGGAAGGGTTCCGCCCTCTTTGACTTTGGTAATCTCGGGACCGACGATCTCGACCTTGCCGTCATCAATTTCATTCATCTCGGCCATCTTGACGAGCTCGGTGCATTGAGTCTTGCCACCGCCCATTTGAGCGAAAAGATCTGCACCTCTGACACGCTCACCTTCATAGGCCGGACCAAAAGAGCACGGGATGTCAATTTGGGATACAGTCACTTTGAGACCTCTGACCTCAACGGATTTTTGGACGAGTTCGTCATGGGGCACATTGGCCACCACGTGCTCGTAAGTACAGATACCGGTCGGCAGCACCTCGGGGATATCGGTATCCGCCAGGGTCGGAAAACCCCAGTTGACACAGCCCGCTGCGGCTCCGGCCCAGTCGGTGCCCACATCACCCAAAGCATTGACAAAGGCAAAAATACGGTTTTTATTGTATAGGAGCATTTTTTTGTAGTCACCGGGCTGCACGTTACCGAAGGCCATCGCCGCCCGGTTGGCAAAACCCAGGGCAAAAATAGCTGAAGAAATATCCGGCCCAAAGGGAACAATGCGGGTATTCCAACCAATCTGAACCCCGGCCTCAATCAGCTGTTTCGTTACGGATGTGTTGTTTTGATTGGCCGCCAGAAAAATATACAGACTTCGTCTCTGGTATTCTTCCACGATGTCTTTGGCGATCTCTTTCGTTGGAGCCGCGCCGACGATAGCGGCAAAGCCCGGGGCCGTTCCGTCCACAAATTCAACCCCTCGTTTACGAAAAACGGTATCATCTGCCGCCCCAAGCCAGATCTTCCCGTTCTCGATATCCGGTTCCTCGGAATGCAGATAAAATTCCGGCTCGTTGAGGTAGCGCAACGCTTCGCGGATCTCAAACGCAAACAGCGTCGCCATCCCGGCATCCAATAGGGGCCCCAGGTAGGGTAGATGATTCATTCCCTTGATATGTGGCGGCAGCAATTTACGGGCCACACCTAAGGGTTTCTGGATGTCTTCAAGGGTTTCCACCTTGATACCAAGCAGGGAATAGATCACCGGAAGATAGTAAGCGGTGTTGGGAAACCCGACTTTGGTGTCGGCATCGTAGGTTTCCAGAGCTCTTTGATATTCCCCTTCCACCTGTGAAACAACATTGTAGCCACCCTGTATGGCAGCGAATGCAACTAACTTAGACATATGTTCCTCCTTCGTGGAGATTAGTTAATGATTGAATATTTTCGACTGCATAGTGTTATGCATTATTTTAATTCATTCAGGCCTCCAGCGCTTGACGACTGGCCATATCCATGAGGACCCGTTCTCTGGCCTTGTCAATGCCGAGTTCTTTGCGTTTCTTGTCGATATGGGCAATCATCTTGCGGGCATGTTTGATGGGATCGGCTTCCAGATCCCACATACCGCCGTATAGCTTCTCCATCTCCTTAAACAAATAGTTCTGGAAAACTGGCGCTCCGGCAGTCGGGAAATTATAACCAAAAACCGTATAAACGCCTGAACTGACAAAATACTGGCCGATACTGATGGCCTTTTCACTCATCCATTCAGGGGCACTTCCAGCTGCCGGGAGATCCTGGATGTCGTTGCCTAATCCTCCGGCCTTGACCACTTCGGTTGCCGCCAGTAAGATGCGGCTATTATCCACGCACGAACCCATGGACAGTACCGGAGGGATACCGACAGTCTCACATACCTCGGCCAACCCCGGTCCACAGAATACCTTGGCAGACTCCGGTGTCAGTAATCCTTCCATGGCACAAGCAATCCCGTTGCACCCGGTGGTCAGGACAATCACATCATTTTTAATCAGTTCTTTGACCACGGCAATATGGGCTTCATTATGCCGGGCGCGGGCATTGTTGCAACCCACCACGCCGCCGATTCCTCTGATGCGGCCATTGATGATATTATCATTGAGCGTGTAATAGGAACCGCGGAAAGTACCACCCAAATGATACTCGACGGATTCAACGCTAAAACCGGCAATCTGTGGAGCCTTCTGAGGCGGAATCATAACTTCGGCACCACGGTTCTCAAAGTTATCGATAGCCATCTTAACAATCCGTTTGGCATCTTCCATGGCGTGGTGTTCGTCAAATTCAATATGCACCACGTTGTCCTGCTCCATCCTGGCAATTGGATGAGTGGTAATCAGTTTTGTATGGAAGCATTTGGACACGTTGGCCAGATTTTGGAATACGCACTGAATATCGACCACCATGGCATCACAGGCACCGGTAACAATAGCAAGTTCTTGCTGCAGGTAAGTGCCTGCCGGCGACACACCATGACGCTGCAGGATTTCGTTGCCGGTACAGCATATTCCTCCCAGCTGAATGCCTCTGGCGCCCTTTGATTTAGCATAATCAACCATCTCCTTGGATTGAGCAGACGCCACAATCATCTCGGAAAGCACTGGTTCGTGTCCGTGAATCAGAATATTCACGTGGTCTTCTTTCATGATGCCGAGGTTCGCTTCGGATTGGAGGGGATAGGGTGTGCCGAAAAGAACATCTTGTAGATCGGTGGCCAGCATTGAGCCGCCCCAACCGTCGGCCAGCGCTGCCCTTGTGCATTGCTTAACAATATTTTTGTAATCCTGATCCACACCCATATGGGTACGATGCATGATTTCCACAACCTCCCGGTCGATATTGCGTGGCAGAACGCCGGATTTCTTCCACCTTTCATACAGCGGTCGCGGAGCGCGTTTCAGATAGTGTAGCTCTCCCTCGGCCTTACCCCATTCTGCCAGAGCTCTCTCAGCTACCTCAAGCGCGATTTCATCCAGATTCCGGTCAACTTCCTCGCCGTCAACCTCAACTTTGGTGGCCACATCGAAATGCGGGGCGATCGCCAGAAGTTTGAGGGGGTCTTTTATTTGATAATCGTCTGTCTCTTTTCTGGCGACCGACAGGAAAACCTCCGCCACTGAACGCCCATGATCGGAATGCGCGGCGCAACCGGCGGCGACCATGCGCGCAAAGTTACGGGCGGCGATGGTATTAGCTGTGGCGCCGCACAGGCCTTTACGTTCGTCCTCGCCTTCGATTCCGCCTTTAGGAAGCGGCAGACGGCAGGGCCCCATGGCGCAGTTTTTACAGCATGTCCCCTGGATTCCAATGTTGCAGGGTTTCATAGTCACGGCGCGATCAAAAATTGTATCAATCCCCAGTTCCTGAGCACGCCGAATCATCTGTTGACTGGCGGGATCAATGGTCGCTGCAATCGGATCAGCCACTTTTTTCGCCTTTTCGATGCTTTTTATTTCCTTTTTTTCCGTTGTTACTGTCATACAAGGTTCCTCCTCATGATTTTATCTGTAAACTGAGAATATCTGTTAATATCCACTCCCCGGATGCCGCATTAATGTCTTCGATGGATCCAGTCCAAGTTATCAATCATTTTATCAACCATTGATTTCTGGACTTTGGAGGGAGTTTTGGTCACGTCTTCCTCAGTCATCGCCGCGCGCCTGGCAACCAACCCTTCGCGCTCCTTGGCCCGCTTTTGACGAATTTTTTCAAGTTCAGCTTCGACTTTAGCCTTCTCTGCGGCGGTTTTCCGGGCTTCTTCTTCCGCTTTGGCCTTGGCTTCCGCTTCCACCTTGCGCTTGGCTTCTTCTTCCGCTTTTATTTTGGCATCTTCCTCTGCTTTGGCTTTGGCCTCGGCTTCGGCCTTGGCTTTAGCTTCGGCCTCGATTTTGGCCCTAGCTTGAGCTTCCGCCTTTGCCTTGGAATCTTCTTCAGCTTCAGCTGCCTCAACAGGCTCAGGTGCCGGGGATACTACTTTCGCGGGTTCCGGTGGAGCTTCTTTCTTGGTAGCGGGTTCAGCTTTTTTCTCGGGTTTGGGAGCCGCTTCTTTCTTGGCCGGAGCAGGTTTCTTCTCTTTTTCTTCTTCGATGGTTAAATCCGGCGCAGGAGATATGGACAGCAGATCCAAGCTTACATCTCCCAGCTGTTTTTGGATCGGCGCCACGTCCGTAGCCATTCCACCGTCGTAGATTAAATCAATGTAAGATTTAACCAATCGAATGGATTCGGGATGCCGCATGATGAGTACATTCGATCCACTCATCAGATAAGCAACCGCTCCAACAGCTTCCATCAGGATGGCACGGCGTTCCGGGTCCCCCAAAATCGGTACTTCATCTGCCGGCTGCTTGGCTTCCTTGCATTTCCAAACCTCGTTGCCGAGATTGTTGATGATGGGAAGCTGCAGCTTGTCATCCCCTTGGGCCAGCGCCGCCATCCGGATACGCTCCATAACAGAATACGAGTATTCAAGGCCATACCCCAAACCACCGGTGGTCGGATCGATAATCATACGGTCTGGAGGCACTCCCAGGTTTTCAAGCAAAATGTTGCACTGTTTGGCAAGGTTGACGTCGATTGGAGATGAAGCGATAACGGTGTGACCAAATCCCATGGCCGCCGCACCGATACCCTTGTGATTCTTGTCCTCCACAGGACCGATAATCAGATTTTCTCCCTGGCACTCTTCGGCAATTTTTTTGAGAACTTCCTCATCTTTTTCAACGTTGGCGGTTCCCCATACAATCACCGGAACATCGACTGCACCTAATACTTTTTTGACGGTCGCCGCTGCATCATCAGCCGAGGCATCGTTTCCATTCGGATCCGTGCTTTTAAGCTGCAAGACAATCATATCGGCGCCGAATTCATCGACACATTTCTTGGCCCACGCACCAGGATCCGAAAGGACATCCTTAAATGGGCTGAGAGCTGCTTCCGGCCATTCTTCCGGTGCCATATCCCAGATTTCCATGGCGATTTTAGGTTTGTTGGGTATATCGCCTTCAAACTGGTAAAATGGGTAGCAATTCTCTCCACCGACAGTCACAGCTTTAGCACCCTTTCCCAGAGTGATTTCCTTGATATTGCCGGTATAGGATTCTTTGTAAAATTCAAAAGCCAATGTTACCTCCTTGTCAATGGTTACCTGTTTAGTGAAATTGAGGTGTCCGTATTTCTCCATGCAGCATTACAATTTCCAACAATGCCATGCGATTATTTGCCCATTTGCGAAATTTTTATCAACCCCCCTTTCATTTGTTTTTTATTCAATTAATCTACAAACGGTAGATTCAGAGTCCCGTGCTAGATCCTGAGTGGCGAGTGACAATTGAAAATAGAAAAATTGGATCCTCTAAACCTACTCTTTCGCAAAATGCACAAAAATAGGTATTAGGGTCCTCTCTCTCTTTTAAAAAAGCAGAATATTGTCATTTATATGGAGTGGATAGCTTTGTCAAGAGAAGAGACCGACTGAATGGTAATTTGTAT
>WOR8_10000652_pt1 | contig 68692 bp, 72 predicted proteins | sample DeeMarSeWOR38_10_FD_19890 | JGI IMG/M metagenome (IMG submission 19890)
AAAGATTTGAAGCAACTCTCTAATCCCTTTTATTCTATAATCGTTTAAATACAGGGACAATCCGTCAATAAATCGCATATTCAAATCTTCACACTCTCCTCTAATGTAATTATGAGCCGTATGATCATAATAGTGAATCGAGCTCGAAATGATGCCAGCGTATTTTCCTTGAAAAGCAGATTCTGCCTTTCTTTCATGAATCAATTCGATAAATCGCATATATTGAGAAGGTACACACAATATATAAAGACCAAAACTCCACAACACTCCATCTGCTGAATCAATTTCTTGGATAACCGCTTCGAACTCCTGTTCCTTTTTTTCTAGTTTTTTGATCTTTTTTGCGATATTAAGAATTACCCATTCGTGTTCTGTATGAAATTTCTTTATATAATCAACATATTGTATCGTAAAACTGAGGTCTCCTTTTGGACTACCGTTAAGTACAACAATTTTCATAGTTCTCTTCTCGTTTCTTTCTATTTCTTTGTATCTGTAGTAAGTTCGGTATATGGAAAAAATATATTTTGAGATAACTGGGATTGGCTTTTCTTTTTTCCTTAGTATATAATTCTTTTGTCGAATTTATTAAAAATTAACAAGTAATAATTACTTAGATTTTCGGTAATAGTAGAACGTTAAACAGATATTCACTTATGAATGATCTTGATACTTGGCAACATTTTAAGATTGATCACAGTGAAACAGTCCACATCTAGATTTTATAGTGAAAAAATGGAAAATGAAAGAAAAAATACTCCGTGATGTTTATTGTAGCAAATCCACAGAATTTTTAAAAAATCAAAAGATAGAGCCTAAATTTGAATTATAGTCAATGGAGATACCATAAATGGTTGAATTTACACTATTAGCAGGTTTTGTTGCCATTTTAATCTTTCTAATATTGAGTGTATTTCAGATATTATTGGTGTTTAACATTTTTTGAGTACAATTACGGTTTGAAGACGTTAGAAAAAAATGTCGTCTAGTGTATGTGAAAGAATATTTACATTTAAACTAATCTTAGGCACATTATCTTACAAAATATAATTGAGGAACCAAAAAATGATTGAAAGGAGGATAATGAATATTGGAGTGTACTTTGTGTAAGGAACAAATCAAAAATTATACCCCTGAATTTAATCAACTTGAGATTAATGAAGCACTTAGTGTTCATATTTGTCAATCATGTGTGAATAAATTTGTTAAATGGCAACAAAGGAAATTTGCTAAATTATTTCCTACTAAACGCGCTAAAAAGCTGTTTAAAAAATAAAACCTATAAAAGCTAGCTTTAACAATTATAATTTGTTATTTTCCTTTTAATTTAGGTGTTAATAAGACTATTTAATTAAGGAAATCTGAGTAAACATCTAATCTAATCTTTTGACCTAGTGATATTCTATGGCTAAAACACAGCATTTAATTAGAGATTTTATTCAGAATATTGAATCGCATCCTAATGGAGAACAGATCATTAAAGTAATTGAAAATATTATGGCAACGGATTATGTGAGCATTGATCCTTTTCTGTTAAGATCTTTTTGTAAATATAGTGGGGATAATCTGGATATCTTAACAGAATTTTGTTTTCTTCGAGCTTCTATTCTAAATGAAGAGGGAAGGAAAAAAGAAGCGCTTCAAGTTTTCTTAGAGGCAGTTTCATATGATTTAAATGACCTAAAAATATGGTATCGTGTTATAGAAATGTATTTAAGAGAAGGAGCACTTCTTTATGCCTTTTTCTTCCTACAGGAAGCAAAAAATAAACATTTAAATGTTTCAGAAGATTTTCTGGGAATCTCTATTCATCTTGAAAAACAGCTAAAATTACCAATAGGATTCCCAGATTCTAAACCTACTAATAATAATCATGAGCAGCTTCAACAATCTAATGACGAGGTACCACCAAATATTAAAAACGAGGTAATAGAGGCATCATCTAAGATTTTTACGATTTCAGATAACATCAGAGATTTGTGGGAGACAGCAATCGATTTCTATACAGATGGATGCAGTATTAAGAATAGTTCACATCTTTCTCCATTTATACATTATGCTCATTCTACAATTAAAGATATTTTAGGATTAGGTGGATCATTTAAAGATGAATTAGAGCAGAAAGTCTCCCAGTATGGATTCTTTGAGTATCAATCATTTTTTATCAGATTGAATAATCTTCGGAATCGTGTGATTCATCAGAATTATTTATTAACATTAGATGAAGCCAAAGAGATTTTTGAGCAGGTTCAAAAATTTCTAATAACATACACGGAATATTAATACTCATTTTGCTCTCCCAATGTTGTAATCATCAACAAAATGATAAACTCCAGCTGCTACAGTCTTTATTATTATTCGCTGTGTTGATTTAATCTTAAAATAAGGGTAATAGTTATGAATGGCTTTTTCAAATAATTGTTGTTGTGCTAGATTATTCTTTTTCCCACTTAATCCATGAGCATGGATAGTTCCACCTTTTTTAATTTTAAGGGCTTTTAATGCCACATTAACCTGTTTTTGATCTATTCCAAAATAACCCATTAGGATCCGATCGGCAAAATTAGTAAAGATTATCTCTCTATTATCTCCGAAATATGCTTGATAATTTCGTGTGATTTTATTTATCCTTATGTTTTTCTTAAGGAACATAAATGCATATGGATTGATTTCTATTGCTTTTACTTTAACTGTTGGATTATGTATTAAAATAGGAATTGATAAATTTCCAACACATGCAAACATATCTAATATATTTTCGTTTTGTGAACAAATTTGAGTTAATCGTAACCTTTCATTGTGGTTTCCACTACTAAATGTTAACCTAAAGGCATCAATCCAAAATTTCCCCCCAAGTTCTTTATGTAGTGTTATCGGACTCGTGTGTCCTGCAATATATTCAAAACTAGGTGTTCGGATTTCAGAGTTAGTTACTCCGATCTTCTGAGCAATTGTAATAAGCTCAGGTAAATGATCTAAATAAATTGATCCAATTAATTTCTTCCAAGGTTGAAGATTTTGTGGAAGTTCTAGTATTCCAATTTTCCCTATCCTTTTCCAGTGGTTTGGGAGTTCAGAAATTAGTCCACTAGGAATTAAACCTGATTCCTCAAGGTGAAGTTTTATTTTTCTGAAAGGAGATCGTTTCTTTCGTTTACTCAATATTTTCTAAAACCTAGGTCATTAGCTATTTCACGAATACATCGACGACAAATATTTAATCCATATTTTCGGATAATAGCTCTATGTGTTCCACATCTACGGCATTTTCGTGTACCTTTTCCAAATTTTTTTTGTGAATCTGGTAATTTATGCATTTTATTCTACTCCTAGATTAAATTCATGTTTGAAAAACGTTATTCCTTCTTCTTTAGAGATTTTATGCCGTGTAGGAATTTTAGAAGGACGTAAACGCCTTCTTTTATTGTGAAAACCTGGCCGTTCTAAAACTACTGTTGTATCGAATCCCATTACCCCAATTTTTGGATCGTATTTAATATCAGGTAATTTGAGATGTTCGTCTATCCCAAAAGCAAGATTTCCAAAACTATCAAAATTTTTGCCTGAAACTGAATCATGGACTGCCCAAAAGGCTTTTTTCAAGAATTCTGCTGCTTTTTCTCCTCTAAGAGTTGTAAATACAGCAATAGGTTCATGTTTTCGAATATTAAACCCTCTGACTGATTCTTTTGCTTTTCCTTCTGTCGGAACCTGGTTTGTCAACCTTTCACATAGTTCTCGGGCTTTTTCAAGTTGCGGACCAGATGCACCTACTGCAAAATTTACACTTACTTTTAAAATCCGCGGTTTTCGCATGGGATGTTTTTCCCAGTCTTTGATAAACGCTTGTTCAGCTTCTGTCAAAGCAATGGGTTTTCGTTCTTCATCTTCCACGAATCTACTTTTACGACTCATTCTGGTCATCCTCTTTACTTATTCTGGGAATTTCTATTACCGCTTTTTCCTTACCAATGATAAAAATATGATTGTCTGTTGTTTTAATCTCCCCTTCATCTGTTTCAAGCATGACTGTCCTTATTTTTCTACCAATTTGTGATTCTATTTCATGAATTTTCCCATAAAGTCCTAAATTATGCCCTCCTATTATTAGACCAATACTATTTTCAGCGAATGGGAAATGTGCTTCTATTTCTTTAGTTTCAAGATTGAAAAGAACCGTATCTTTTGGTGAAAGTTCATTAATTGAGATTTTATAGTCATTTTCAGGATTTAGAAGGAGATTTCGCCCATCATGAAATACTAGCTGGATCAATTTGCCTTTAACAATACTTTTTTTGGATATTTGGAGGAGTTTTAAATTTGATTCAGTTTTTGATATTGGATTTAAGTATAAACGTCTTTTCCCTCTATATGGAGTTATACGATATAATTCATCAGTCTTTGTTATCTCTAAAATATCCATTGGACCTAAAGCGAATTTATAGCTTGATCTGATTATACCATCAACTTTGATATAATCTTTTGTTAGGATTTTCTTTACTTCAGATAATGTTTTAGCATAACCCAACATCTCTCGTAGAGCAATTCCTAGGGGAATCGCCAATTCAGATTTTGTCCTACTCGGATGGGGTCTTATGGTAAATATTCCATGCTTACGTTTTATTGGATAAGTTATTGTTGCACTTAATCTCTTCCTGTGCCTTGATGTTCCTTTACTTCCCATTTGTTTCATTTCCTCTAGTTATCATTCTTCCTCAATGGGTAATTCAGTAATGTCTTCTTCTTCAATTTCTAGTTCGGTTTTCGCTCTTCGTTCAAGTATCGCTTTACGGGACTGGTCAACTTTACCAAACCGACGGATAATTACTTTAGAAGAATGAATTGGGTACATAATTTTTGATTTGTCGGCCTTTTCACGGGCAATTCCATCAATAGATAACCGTTGTCTTTTATAATTAACAGAAAGAACTTTACCTTCAGTACCGATAAAATCGCCTCTTGTTACATAGACAGTATCTCCAGATCTCACTGGCATACGATTAACATGATATTTCTTTTGTAAATCTTTTGATAAACGAACTGAGATTAATTTGTGACGTTTAAAGTTATCTGCTTGATAAATTTTTTTCCTCTGTTTTGAAGGCCTTTTTGTTTTATTTTTTAATCCCAAGTTTATCACCCATTATTATGAAATAACTCGTGCTGCACTTGCTATCCTAGGCCAAGAGTCTGCGGCTTCTTTTGCTACAGCTCCTCGTATTTCACTTCCCCTAGGTTCACCTTGTTCATTGGTGACACATACAGCATTATCTTCAAAATAAATCCAGCTTCCATCGGATCGTTTATATGGCTTTTTTTGTCTAATAATGACAGCATGTACAATTTGACGTCTTAATTTTGGACTCCCTTTTTTAACAGAACAAATAATCATATCACCTACTTTCGCAGCAGGCTGACGACGTAGACGAGTCTTATGACCTTTTACACTTATAACTGAAATAATTCGAGCTCCTGAATTATCAGCTACTGGAATAACAGCTCCAGTCGGTAAAGCACGAGTAATTCGACGGGTAATAGTTTTAAGCTGACGTCGTTTCTTCATGATTCTAGTCACCTTTGTCTATTTTCTCAATAACTACAAATGATACTGTTTTAGCTAATGGTCGACATTCCCCTATTCGAACCCGATCTCCTTCTTTAGCATCGATGCATGGAGGATTATGAGCGTGGATACGCGTTGTTGATCTACCATATCGCTTATATTTTCTTATCAATTCTAAATGTGATTGTTGTACAGTTACAGTTTTATTCATTCGGTCGGAAACAACATCTGATTCAAAAATTCTGCCCCTTACAGATAATGTTCCGTGAAAGGGACAATTGGGGTCGTCACATGTCCTTTTAGGTATGGGGGCAATTCCGATATTACGGGAGTATTTTCTTTTTACCATTTACGTTTCATCCTATGTTTAATACGGTCTTCATGACGTCCTTTCAGATATTTTCCATCTATTTTATATTTCTGTTCATTAATCATTATTATGAGCGAGGAATTTTCTTTTGGAATTATTTTGACATTTTTATTAACAAGGATTCTCAAAGTATTCTTAGTTTCATCAATTATTTGTCCAGTAAATTCTTTTCCTAAGTAAATGATCGTACAATTTAAACCTATTAATCGAATTTTTAGTAAATTTTTCTCAACATTCAAAGGAAAGTAGTTATTCATTAGATTCTTCCTGTTCAATTGTATATATCCGAGCTATTGTTCGCTTAAGTTCTCGAACTCGTCCAGCTGACTCAACTGATCCAGTTTTTGCTTTTCCTTGAAGGTTAAGTAATTCTGTTTTAAGTTCTGTCAATTTCTTCTTTCTTTCACTAGAAACCATTTTACGTATTTGAGATGCCCTGAGTATAGCCATTTCTTTATTCCTCTTCTTCTATATCATCTTTGGATAATAATTCCTCATCTAATGCTTCAGTTTTTTCAATATTGCTTGGAGCTGAAATCTCTTTCTTGGGTTTTAGTTCTTCCTCGAAACGTCTCATTTCTTCATCAGGTTCTTCTTCAAACTCTTCTTCTTCTACTTCTTCCTCTTCAATCTCATCATCAAAAACATTTTGGATAAGGGTAGCATCATCTGGAAGAATAGCATCTGGATGCATGATCTTTACATGGACACCGATTACACCCTGCTTAAGGGTAACTTCGAGAACTGTATCATCGACATATTTTGCAGCAGGTTCTCCACATTTTGCTACAAATCCTTCACGAAAAACCTCTGCACGAGCTCTTTGTGAAGTCAATTTGCCTTTAATTGAGATTTCACATCCACGTGCGTCCGCAGACATAATTCGTCGGATAAGAGCATAACCAGCTCTTCTAAAATGAAATCCTTTTTGAATTTGTGTGATTAATCTTCCAGCCATAACTCGTGAATTAAGTCGAGGATTATCTAAATCTTTGATTTCTAATTGAGGTGTTTCTAATTTATAAACTTGTTCTAAAGTATCAGTTATCTTTCTTACGTTTCGTCCACGTCTTCCAATGACCATACCCAAACGGACAGCGTGTATAATTACTCGATGTCCCATGGGTGTTTTATGAATTTCTATTTTACCTTGACCAGCAAGCTTAAGTTCCTCATTAAGATATTCTGTAACTTGAACATATTGTAAATTCTCATTTATGAAGTGTTTCTGAGCAGCCATATTATTATTCCTCGGTGACTACTACTTCGACATGAGTAAGTGTTTGATGACTTGGTGATGAACGACCATGCGCTCTCGGTGTATAACCACGTATTTTTCTACCTCGTTGAGCAGCCATATGGGTAATTCGAAGTCTGCTTATTTCAAGTCCTTTAAATGATGAATTTTGTTCTGCATTCTCTAGTACTTTTAAAATTTCACGAGCAGCTTTTTGAGGATAACGTCCAATGGGCCAAGTTGTTAAATCATTTCTATGTGGAAGTTTTTTTCGATAACGCTTGAATGGAACGCTTCGTTCACCTTTAATAACCTGTTCTAAGTATTCTTGGGCTGTTTCCAGGTATTTGCCTTTAAGAGTATGACATATTTCTCTCGCATGTTTGGGTGAAATACGCATATTCCTTCCTGTAGCTATCGCTGTTCGATCAGCATCTAACCCAAATACTGAAATCTTGTAATTTGGCACTTTATAAACGTCCATTTATGATTATGTATAGTTAAGGTTGTTAATTATAATTTTATTACCATTTTTATTGGGCATAGACTTATTTCAAGCATTTAAGGTTACCAATTAATCGTTATAAAAATCATCTCCCTCCTCTCTTTCCATTAGTAATAGGTGCTATTTGCCTTTCATCGTGAGTTCAGAATGTTAGGGTAGAATTCTTTCTTAACACAGTCTAAAGAGTGATATAAAACCTTAAGAAATTATGAAAAATAAGCAATTGTTTGATTTAGGATAGAATACTAGTTTCTTAACCAATTAACTTTAAAATAATATGATTTATATATTGAGATGAATGAATTTAGGTTCGGGATTAGAGTAATTAATATTTAAGAATTAATTTTTATGTCCTCGAAGACATAAAAGATTTGTGTATAAAATTTAAAAAGGCTGTCAGTTTCTGCATTATTTGCCATAAAACTCATGGTTCTATAATCAATTCAATAATAAATACAGAACAATAGTTCTTTCTTGAACTCTACACATTAATAAATAGAAAGTGATAATTAATGTCATCTCGACGTGGGTTTACTTATAGAGGTTTTTCATTAGAAGAGCTAGGTCAAAAATCTATGGATGAATTCATCTCTTTACTTCCTTCACGCCAAAGACGATCTTTGACGAGAGGTATGAATACAGAACATATCAAATTAATGGAAAAAATCATAGAATCTAAAGAGTCTAAAAAGCCTGTCAGAACTCATTGTAGAGATTTTATTATTTTACCAGAAATTATTGGTGCCATTATTCATGTATATAATGGACGAGAGTTTCTTCGAGTAAATATTCTTCCCGAAATGCTGGGTCATTATCTAGGTGAATATGCACCCACATGTAAGCAAGTAAAGCATTCTGCACCAGGTATTGGCGCTACACGATCCTCTCAATTTGTACCTTTGAAATAAATTACAACTTCTAAACTCTTTTTTCATCTATTCCTATTTACCTTTTTTAATATTTTCAGACAAAAGTAATGTTATTCAGTATAACATATATATTCCTGAAAGATCTAAGATTATAAATTGATGAAAGAAGAAAATCTTGTAGTTATACAAGAGGTATCAATATGACATCAAAAACAATGAAGGAATTTGGGTTAGAGTTCATTAATGAGATGGCAAAAGATAGAGAAGTAGCTCAACAAGAGATCGGAGTTGTTATTTCTGGTACGAAAAGCTCTTTTATTGCCCAAGGCACTCAACATTTTACATATCAGGATCTAGATGCACTAGTCAAAATTATTAGAACGGAAACCTCACATATTGTCGATAGTGAGCTCACAAAACTTACAATAAAATCATTAGGTAGAATTCGAGAATTCCTTCAAGGTGAAACTATGATACTTCAAAATGTGGTTTCTCCTGAATTAGAGGCAAAATTAAAAGAGGCGTTGAATGAACTGGAGGAGTTTAAGAACCAAATTCATACAAAAAATACTCAAATTAGTCAATTGGAAGATGAAAGAAATAATCTTCAGAAAATAAATGCAGAATTTCAGGATGATCTAAATAAACAGAAAATGGAAGTAAAGCGTGTTATTATCTAGAATCAAAGTCTTAAAGAGCAAGGGGAGTTGAATCATAAAAGATTAGATGAAATAACGTCTGAACTCAGAGCTAAAACCTCTATTATTGAAAACTTAAAAGAGCAGGAAAAAATTCAACAAAAAGATATTGAAGAAGCTATGGCCTCTTTTGCTGAAACCTATCAATCACATGAAGACTATTATCAAAAAAAGATGGAAGAAGGAATTCAGCAAGGATTAAAAACTATTAGAAAAGAATATGATTTGGAATTAGAAGAAATGCGGGAACAATTGAAGAATGAGGTTAAACGTCATGAGGAAGCTGTCAAACAACATAAAACAACTGTGTCTCGTCTTGAAGAAGAGCTAGCAATGGCTGGATCAGCTCAAATAAAACTCCAAGAGAAATTAGCTAAAGTCTACGATGAACGAACTGAAAGAAATATTTTGATTGATTATACACAGCGGTTACTCTCCACTCATCCTTTATTCGCTTCTATATTAATTTTATTGAATTTAGGAGGAACACTCGACTTACCAACAATGGCAATGTCGGTAGGTGCCCATCCGTTAAAATTAAGACAAATGTTAGAAGATTTAGTGACTAAAGGATTAATTTCTGTCTCATCTGAAGATCCACCGATCGTTACTGCTGTGATGGGGGCATAAATATTCATAATATTAAAATAAATAAGCTAACGCTCCTATTGTATCAATAGCAAAATCTGGAGGGCAATTGTAAGGAAGCATAGCAACTGGTAGATTAATATCATTCTGATATAATTGTAAGTAACGATCTCTAACCTCTTCAGGTTTTCCAATAATTGCTATTTGTTCAAGCATAGAATCGGATACTTGTTGAGCTGCTAATTCTCGGTTTCCCACTTTCCACGCATTCATAATTTTATCTGCTTCATTAGAAAATCCTAATCTTTTCATAAAGTTATTGTAGAAGGTACCCATTCCCCCTACATAATAAGCAAGATGTTTTTTGACTAGGGTTTTAGCTTTAACGGATTGCGAGGCACACGTAATTATAAAAGGTGATGTAACAAATTCTTGAGACAAAATTGGATTGCGTTTCTTTTTACCTTGAGCTAGAATACTAAGCAATGTGGAGATTTCGGAAATAGGTACCCAAATAGGGAACCATCCATCTGCAAGTTCACCTGCTAATTCAATATTTTTTGGTCCTAGTGCTGCTAAAAAAATCTGAATATCTAGAGGTGTTCTGAAGTTTTTTAATCGGAAATTTTTTAGCTGATAAATGCCTCCTGAATAGTTAACTCTTTCTCCAGAGAAAATCAAACGAAGAATTTCTAGATATTCTCGTGACCTTTGAAGGGGAGATGGGTCATAGTAAGATAAGCCATGCCAGTTTTTCACTACAATGGGACCACTAAGCCCTAATCCTAAGATGAATCTTCCTTCAGAGATTTCAAAGATACTTGCAGCAGTTTGAGCTAGTGTCGCTGGTGTTCGGGAAAAGAGATTTACAATTCCTGTACCAAAGATTATATCTGAGGACTTATTAACCATACTTGTAACTTGGGTGAAGGCATCATGACCCCATAATTCTGGGACAAATACATGAGTAAAAGAGGAATTTTCAAGAATAGGAAGGAGATCATGACAAAAAGAAGGTTTTAAATAATCATAACTTAGAATAAAGCCCAAAGATTTCTTGAAAGCCATTTATTTCACGGTAAGAAAATTATAATGAATCTCTTTCTTAATTTCATATAAAGTACTTATTCACCTTATTTTAAGCAGGAGGACCGGAGCGGGGAATCGAACCCCGACATGAGGGGCCACAACCCTCGAGACTACCATTATCCTACACCGGCCATGGCACTAAAATTGAAAAAGGGGTATTATAGATTATTTTTTCAATAATTATTAGCATTTAATAGAGTTTAATCGAATAATAAAATTGTTTTTACTCCATTAATTTTAGAAAAAATTCACAGAAAACATTTGAGAGTAACTTAAAGGCAAATTCATTGCCTTATAATCAGCAATTATAAAAAGAGTACGCTCTTATAAGACGTAATAAAAACTCATCTTATCGATAGAGGTGGATTAATTGTGAGTCAAAGTGATCTAGGAATGATACATGTGATTTCAGGGAATGGTAAAGGAAAAACCACCTCAGCACTTGGATTAGCTCTTCGAGCTGCAGGCCATGGATATCAGATACTAATCATTCAATTTATGAAGAAAGGTTGGGATTATGGTGAATTATATTCCCTTCAACACATTCCGAACATTTCTATTATCCAATTTGGTACCCAAGAGTTTGTAAATAGAAAAAATCCACGCAAAATCGATTATGATGAAGCTAAGGCTGGTTTAACAAAAGCAAGGGATTCATTTAAAGAAAAAAAGTGGGATTTTCTAATATTAGATGAGATTATTGTTGCCCTTGATTTTAATTTACTATCTATTGAAGAAGTAGTGGATTTAATTAGACAAAAACCTAAAAATCTTGAGCTAATATTGACAGGTCGAGGTGCACCAGAAGCCTTAATTGATCTTGCTGATTATTTTTCGGAGGTTCAGGAGCATAAGCACCCTTATCGGAGGAAAATTTTAGCTAGAAAAGGTGTGGAATATTGACATCCAAATCGCAGAAAAAAGAATTATCGAATAATAAAGATGATTCCTTAAAACTGGAAGAAATAAGAAAAGAAAGAACAATTTGGGAAAAATCTTTTGATTCCTTAATTAAGAAACATCCTGAACGTCTTAAAAGATTTATGACTGTCTCAAGTGAATCGATTGATAGAATTTATGACCCTACGGATCTTCCACATGATTGGACCTATCTCCATGATTTAAATTATCCTGGGGAATATCCTTTTACTCGTGGAGTTCAAAAAACTATGTATCGCGGTCGACTTTGGACTATGCGTCAATTTGCAGGATTTGGTTCCGCTGAAGAGACAAATGAAAGATTTAAATTCTTATTAGAGAATGGTATGACAGGATTAAGCGTTGCTTTTCATCTCCCGACCTTATATGGGCGTGAATCGAATCATCCAATGTCATTAGGAGAAGTTGGGAAATTAGGGGTAGCTATTGATACCTTAAAGGATATGGAAATCCTGTTTGAGGGAATTCCCCTAGATAAGGTTACTACATCTATGACAATTAATGCACCTGCTGCAATTCTATTAGCAATGTACATCGCTGTAGCTGAAAAACAGGGAATTACACCTGATAAACTAGGTGGGACAATTCAAAATGATATATTAAAGGAATTTATTGCTCAAAAATCTTATATTTTTCCACCCAAACCATCAATGCGTATAATTATGGATATAATGGAATTTTGTTCTAAAAAAGTACCTCGTTGGAATACAATCTCAATATCTGGGTATCATATTCGAGAGGCTGGATCAACTGCTGTTCAAGAACTTGCTTTTACATTAGCTGATGGCATGGAATATGTTCGTTGGGCAATAAAGGCTGGAATGGATATAGATGATTTTGCTCCACGTCTTTCCTTCTTTTTTAATGCACATAATGATTTCTTTGAGGAAATAGCAAAATATCGCGCTTCACGTCGTATTTGGAGTAAATTCATTAGTCAATACAATCCCAAAAACCCACGGTCAAAATGGCTTCGGTTTCATACCCAAACAGCTGGCTGTTCATTAACCGCTCAGCAACCAAGTAATAATGTTGTTAGGACAACCATTCAAGCCTTAGCTGCAATCCTTGGAGGTACACAGTCATTACATACTAATTCATTAGATGAAGCTCTTGCTCTTCCAAGTGAAGAAGCTGTTCAGATTGCATTACGGACACAGCAAATCATTGCTCATGAGAGTGGTGTAGTAAATACAATAGATCCACTAGGTGGTAGCTATTTCATAGAATGCTTGACAAACAAAATGGAAGCCAAAGCTGAGGAGTATTTTAAGAAGATCGAACAATTAGGAGGAGTAATTCCAGCTATTGAGAAGGGATTCTTTCAGCAAGAAATTTCCAATGCTTCTTATCAGTACCAAAAGGAGATTGAAGAGAACCAAAGAATTATTGTGGGAGTGAATGAATTTACCTCTGGAGAAAAGATTTCAGTTCCTCTTTTAAAAATTGGAGAAGAGGTTGCTAATCATCAAATCGCAAGACTACTTAAAACGAAACAAGAAAGAGATAACGAAAAGGTTAAAAACGCTCTTTTAAACATAAAAACTGCTGCTGAGGGTACAGAGAATCTTATGCCTCCAATATTAGAAGCTGTAAAAGCTTATGCTTCCATTGGTGAAATTTGTAATGTTTTACGCGATGTGTTTGGTGAATGGGCTGGTGATACTTTGATTTAATTTCGCAATGGTGGTGATGACTATGAAAAGAAAAATACGCGTTTTACTAGCTAAGCCTGGGCTAGATGGGCATGATCGTGGTGTTAAAGTTGTTGCAAGGGCATTAAGGGATGCTGGTATGGAAGTTATTTATACAGGATTACATAAAAGTCCTGAACAGATCGTTGAATCAGCTTTACAAGAAGATGTTGATGTTATCGGCTTATCTAGTTTGAGTGGTTCTCATATGGCCTTATTTCCAAAAATAATTGAATTATTAAATAGAAATGATATGTTTGAGGATACATTAGTTGTTGTAGGCGGAATTATCCCCGATTCAGACATTCCCAGATTAAATGAAATTGGAATTCAAGGGATATTTGGGCCAGGAGTGGATACGAATGAAATCGTCAAATTTATACAAGCAAATTTAAAACGATCTATTTAGAAAAGAAATAAAGTAGACATAATATAAAATGTGATGTGAGGATATGACAACATATTTATGTCAAAAATGTCATCAAGAAATAGATCCTGGTGAATTAGAAACTCTACCAGGAATAAGATGTATTGTTTGCGGACATCGAATTTTATTAAAGAAAAGGCCTCCGATTATTAAACGTTTAAAGACTAGTTAACCAGTTTCATAAATAAAGTAAAATGGGAGACAAAATAATTTTTTTTCTACTCCTTCTAGGATTTTTTTTCATAAGGTTCATTATTTATCAATAGGTTTATATTTTCTATTTCGGTATAAGATATTTGCTGACAAAATAAAGAATAAATCAAATTTTGAGGTTTTTTAAGAAAAATGGGTCAGAAAACATGTAAAGTTTGCGGATTACCAGAAGAACTGTGTGCTTGTTCAGATATAGCAAGGGAGGAACAGACCTCAATTCGTGTTTTCATTGAAAAACGAAAGTGGGGACGTGAGGTAACAGTAATTGCAGGTTTATCAAAAGATATCGATCTTAGAGGCCTGTCAAAGCGTTTAAAGAAAAGCCTTGCTACAGGTGGAACTACGAAAGACGGTCGAATTGAGTTACAAGGAAATTTTTTAAGATTGGTTGCTCCAATTCTAATCGATGAGGGTTTTCCTGAGAACTCAATTGAACTACGTGATTAATTCCTCTCTTTATTTAATCTTGATTGAATTCTCTGGTTATCAAATAGGTTTCTAAGAGTTGAATAGCATTCATGTGGAAAAAATTTCTGAACTACATGTCAAAGTTTATAATTTGAATTAAAAATATTAATAGCTCTAGAAGAGAAATATTAAATTATCAAATTTCTTCTTCAACAAAAAAATATAAAAATTTTTTAGATCATTAAGATCAGATTTTTTCTCCAAATGCATCTTCCTATGAGGTAATAATTTTTAGCAGATTATCAATCTCTTTTTGAGGAGTTTCTGACGAATAGACATATCGGCCAACAATAATAATATCAGCTCCTTGTTGTATTGCTTTAAGAGCCATCTTTTGGTTTATACCTCCTGCAACTGCGATTTTAGCTTGATTAATTCTCTTGATTTGTACGATATCATTCCAATTGACTCTATTGTGACGTTTTTCCTTCCCAAATTCTTCATCTATCCCTCTGTGAATTACAACCACTTTTAATAACGATTTGATATTATCAACTAATTGGAGAAAAGAAGTTTGTGAGGTTCCTAAGGAATCTATCCACATATCAATACCAAACTCTTCGCATGCCTTCCCAAATTCAACAATAGTCTCCTTTGGTGCTAATCCTGAAACCACACATCCATCTGCACCTGCAGTAAATGCGAGTTCAACTTCCAATTTACCCACATCAAGCGTTTTCAAATCAGCTACAATATAATTCCTTGGGAAATATTTTCTAAACAGAGGCAAAAGATGTATTAATCCTTCATTTTTAATCAGAGGAGTTCCTAACTCTAAAATTAACCTATCATGAGATTGTATCTTTTTTAATAACTGTTCTACAGCCCCGAGATAGGGTATATCAAATGCAATTTGTAAGAAAATTTTGTCAGCTAATTGAGTCATGAATTCTACACCATAAGATTCAGAACTGGGACTAATCCTGAGGTGTTTCAATCGCTTCCACAAATCGGCTTCCAGTAATAACCTGATCAATCGAATGAATAGATCCATGTAGATCTTTAATTGTCTTGGAAATTAATTGATAATCCATATTTCTTCCCTCAAGAACTACTTTAAGATTTTCTGTTTTAGCATCTACTTCCACTAAAGTACAATTAACAGCAGCTACCCCTACTATCTGTTCCAATGCAATTGCAAAAGAAACAATCGAGGGATCATGTAACTTCAATACATCAAGTACAAGCCGACGTACTCCACCAACAGACTTTTTTTGATCAGATGCAAATGAATTTTCAGTCAATTTTACAATACACCGCATTTTATTTTATTTTTTAGGTAAATAACATTAATATTAACTGAATCAGCAGATTTTTTAAATATTAGGAGAATATAGATATTAAATGGTGAATGGTATTGTCTGATCTTAATCGTTTTTTTTCAGGGAAAAAATCCTCAGAGGCTGAATCTAGGCTAAAATCAAATAAGACTAAACCAATTCTTATAGACCGAAAAAAGAAGCCAAAATCATTAAATGATCTGAATAAAACTCAAATTATAGAATTATTAAAACCATTGATGTTAGAAATACCTGGATTTGCGGCTAATCTTGCTTGGACTAGACAAAAAATTCTTCCTAATAATCCTGATATTCATCCTGAAGAATTAGCAAGTGAACTATCTATTCCAGTTCTCCAAGCTTATCTCATACTTAATCAGCTTGTTTCAGATAAGGATTAATCTTTCAGTTCAAACATCATTTTAGCTATATCCTGATAAGAATTAATCTTGTTTAAAACATCATTACAATTATTTATGAGAGGTGTATTTTGAAGTTCTGTTGCTCTTTCCCGTGCAGTTCGAAGCTTGTTTTCTGCTTCTATAAAATGTTCCATCGCTTCTGGAATCATTTCATCATATTCCTTAACTGCTTGGCAATAGAGTCTCATTGCTTCAAAATAAATAATTTGGGGTTCGAAATTCTCTTTTAATTCCTCACTAGGTAATTTTTGAAGAACTTGTTGAAGAATGTGAGCGGCATTTGAAAATTGTAGTGCTGCTTGTTCATTGTTATCATGAATCAATAGATTTTTTCCCGCTGCTTCATAATAAGAGGATAATTGAATTTGTTCTTGTAGTTCATATTCAAATTTTGAACGGATTCTCCTCAAAGATCTGTAATACTGAGCGGATTTATGATAATCGTTTTTTGCATCAAGAAATTTTTCTGATTCAGAATTTTGTACACCTAGTGCAAATAAAGTTTCAGCTTGATTTTCAATATGGGAAGTAGTAAGATCAGTAATAATATTAGATATTTCTACAATAGATTCTCCAAGATATGATTGACCAAGGAAAATTGCTTTCTTAAAATTTCTAATAGCTTGATAAAGTTCTTTTTTATTCTGGCTGTTAACACCACGAAGATACAGAAGCTTGCCAGTAGTCCTAAAAATGTTTCCCAAGGTATCAAAATAATGATTATAATCTGAATTTTCTTGTTCCACTTTTAGCTCTTGAGAGTAACGATTCACTGTTTCGACATATAAAACATCAGCTTGTACAGTATCATTTTCATTTAAGGCAGATATTGCCCGTGTCTCTTGCAATCTTGCATCTAACCTTAAAATAAGACGATTTATGTGATTTAACCATCGTGAATAAAGATCAGGAAACTCTGATTGTGTTTCAGAGATAGAAGATTTAAGCTTAAGATAGGAGGTTTGAGCTTTATCATACCTACCACTTAGAAACATAAATTCAGCATTATTGAACAGTCGAACATGCTGCAAAATTCGTGTGAAAAAATTCTGATTTTGAACATTTTTTTCCACAAGTACTTCTCCTAACTGATCACACTCCGAAACCACCTTAATGGTATCTTCGGTAATTAAAGGATATTTTTGGGCTAATAATCCTTCAATTTTTTGTTCTAAGTTGATATTTGCCAATATAAAAGCTCCAGTAATTATAATCACGGACAGGGAGTTAAGAATTATGAAATTATTTAATGAGCTTTTTACCAAAATTTAATTGTTTAAAGGTTTCATTTCATTTGGGGATAAAAAACATTTTCATATAATTACTAGAGCAACGTATTTTAGTTAAAAGGTGAATTCTATGACAGAATGGAGCTCTGAAGAAGGGATTACAGCCGAAGAGAAAGTTTATTATTATAGAAAAGCTGGAAAAATCGCGTATGAAGTTCTACATACAGTAAAAGATATGATAAAACCTGGAGTACGAGTGATTAATATTTGCGAAGCTGCAGAAAAGCTAATCATGGAAAAAAGAGCCGATGGATATGGTTTTCCAACCAATGTTTCAATAAATAACCTAGCAGCACATTTTTCAAGTCCATTTGGAGATGAAAGTGTGATTCCAAAAGAAGGGGTAGTGAAGTTTGATATTGGGGTTCATGTAAATGGATATATCGCAGATACAGCAATTACATCAATTTTATCACCAGAACTGAGTGATCTTCAAAAAGCAGCAGAAGAGGGATATAAGGCTGGGATGGAAATAGTACAGGCTGGAACATTACCCTCTGTCCTTGGAAAAAGAATTGAAGAAACCATTACAAGTTATGGTTTTCGTCCAATCAAGGAATTAACTGGACATCAGCTTGGAAGATATGAACTACATGGAGAAAAGCGATTACCAAGTGTAAGCATTCCATATGATCCTGTTGAATCTGCTCTGAAAGAAGGTGAAGCTTTCGCTCTAGAAACCTTTGCTACAACTGGATCAGGAAGTATCCACGAAGTATCTGGAACAAAATACATCTATATGCTCTTACCTAAGAGAATTGCAATAAGAAATCCTATTTCTAGGAAGATCTATTCAACAATCTATTCTAAGTATAAAATCCTTCCATTTGCGGAAAGATGGTTGACCTCTTACGATGAATTCAATCAGTCTAGGGTTCGATTCACCCTTCGACAACTATTATCTGGAGGAGGTGCAGTAGCTTATCCTCCATTAGCTGATGAAAGAGGAAGTTATGTAGCTCAACACGAAAACACGTTTATAATAACAGAAGAAGGAGAAGTAATTGTATCAACCCAACCTCCATTTGATTTTGAGATTCCCGAGAGCCTAGCTGAGAAAAAAAATAATGAAGATACAAAATAAGATTTCTACCTTTAAAATCTTTTTTTCTTCAATTTTTTGGATGATAAAGAATATTATTGAATATAATTTTCCTTATTAGTTCAATAACTAATTAATACTTGGTTTTTGTAATAGTCTTACTAATCACTATTATCAGCTTAGAATTAATTGGGGAACAGCTTACTGTGAATATTAATGAACTTGAGGAGATCTTGTATAATCTCTTTGAAAATGAATTGATTTCAAAAACAGCGTTTGATACTTCAATCAAAGATTTAAGATTGATACCATCAAATCTTAATTTCCCAATAAATCCCTTTCTCGAAATGTTTGAGCTAATTAAACTGGATCAAAATATAAAAGAAGTAAAAGAATCATTAATTAAATTGGAATCACAGATAGAGGAGACAGCTAACGCTTGGGACACAGGTGACCTATCAAAAGAAACAACAAAAGAATTAATACAAAAATATGTCAATGAAAGGAATCAATTATTAAAAATAGAGAAACTGCTTCATAATCGTTTAATCCAAAAATATACTAGTTTGAAAATATTAGATGATAGTTATTTTTTAGACATTGAAGAATTTCTAACAAGAATTCTAGATGATTCAACTCATGCACGAATTACAGAATTTGTAATTGAGTTCCAAGAAATTTGGCGAAGATGTTCTGAAAATATTATTCTTAATAGGGATATTATGAAACCTGAAGAAATTGATGAAGTCGAAATTGACATCTTAAATAGTCTGATATCTCCAATAAAAGAATCATATCACTTGAAATTAGATCTTCATGAGCTCATTCCTCCTATTAAACCAATAAAAGAAAAAGATCCAATTTTTTCTTCAAAAACTAATGTCATTTCTCCAGATATTATAGATGAATCAAGATTAACCATGGATTCAAAACTTGAATATGAACCTTGGGATTATACTGGTGAAGTTGTTTATGTAGATACGGAACCTGTTGGAATAGTAAGACCTCCTATTGTAGTAAATGATACCATTTATCTTCCTATTGTCAAAGAAAAACCATTGGATACCACCAGACTAAAAGAAAGATATGAACTCGTATTGAAAAAAGCAGGAATAGATGTTACTGCAACGACTATCCATCAAATTAGTGAATTAATAGCTCAAAAAGTTAAAGTTCCAGTCTCATTCGGTTTACAACCATCAATTTTTAATAATTGGATAAATCTACTAAATATCCAAGTCCCACCTGAAAAACCTGAATTAATTAAAGTGAGGTTCCTAAGTTATGAGACCGTTGAGAGAATGAATACTAAAAATGTTGTAGTAAAACCTGAAGATTTAATACAATTGGAAGTATCAGCATGGATTCCTGCACCAGGAGAATGTACAGTGGATAAAATTGATGTTGGTTCATTAGTGATAGGAATGGCAGGATCTATTTTTGGAATAATTAGCGGTGTGATTTCTTCATCTCCCTATGGTCAAGCTTTAATAATCCAACGTGAAATACCTCCTTCCAAGCTTCTAGAAATCTTTTTAACAGGGTTGGGAAAGAGAAATCTATCTGAATACCGCGTTTACGTTGCTAAAGAGTTTAATATAAGTGAAAGTGAAGTTTTTAACCCTGAAACATTATGGAAGATTAATAATAAAGAAAGATTTTTGATTTCTCCACATGAAATTGTAACTTCTTATTATACTGTCCTGCCATCAGCTGCTTTCAAGTTTTATAAGAAAATTGAAGCAAAAATTGGTGTTTATTTCCATTCGATTACAGAAACATTTCGTTATCTTGTTGGTAAACCTATTTTCATTGATGAGATGTATAAAGGTATTATTTACGGTTTTATTGTTAATAATGATGAATTTTTTATTCTATGGACCGCTAAAGATTCAGTGGAACTTATAAAGGAGATAGGGCGTAAATCATCTGATCAATATGTCGATCGATTTCAAAGACGAGTTTCAATGGCATTAGCAATCCCTCCAGAAGAAAGTTTATGGCCTAATAATCTTGCACGTTATTTTTTAAATTTTATCTGGATGGAGGAAGATTTATCTCTAACAAATGCAATTGATCTTATTGAAACACGCTTCTCATTGAATCGGGTTTCATTTTCATCAGTTACTGAAATCTCAAAGAATGGAGCAAAATGCAAACCCCTTCTTGGATAAAAAAAGATGGTAATGATTTATTGGTCAATATTCAAGTTAAAACTCATTATTTCTCAAATAAAATCGAAATAAAAGAAGATTTTATGATGATAAAGATTAAAGCAGCTCCAATTAAGGGTAAAGCTAATAGGGAGATTATAAAACTTCTTCGAAGGCAATTCAAGACAGAGATAGCATTAGAAAGTGGTTTAACAAGATCAACTAAAGTAATACGGTTTAAGAACATATCATTAGATGAATTCAGGTCAAAAATATCGACCTTTATACCAGAATCATTATCAAGGAATAGAAATAGTTAACTTAGGGGAGAATTCTTTATTAATAATCATGGGTTTGGAATAGTCTAAATCCTTGAAAATGAGTTAATAGATGCAAAAAAGAGGCGAAATTATTGGAATTTAATTTCACCCATCATCTTTCGTCTAGCTATTAGTTCTTCTACGACTTCAGGATTTGCTAATGTTGTCACATTACCAAGGTCTTTCTGTTCTGCTACAGCTTTAAGTACCCGCCTCATAATTTTTCCAGAACGAGTTTTAGGAACTGCATTCGAAAACATGATAACCTCTGGATAAACAGCTGGTCCAGCTACACTACGAACATGGTTTTGTATTTCCTTCTTCATTTCTTCACTAGCTTCATCATCATTCATGAGAGTTATATATGCAAAAATTGTTGAACCTTTGATAGGATGAGGATAGGGAATTACAGCACTTTCAGCTACTTTTGGATGAGAATTGATGGCTGCCTCGACCTCTGCAGATCCTAATCGATGACCAGAAACTTTGATTACGTCATCAGAACGACCAAGAATAAAATAATATCCTTCTTTGTCAATAAGTGCAAAATCACCTGTGAAATAATGACCATCAAATTGACCTAGATAAGTCCTGACAAAACGATCATGATCACCCCAAACTGTTCGCATTAAGCCAGGCCAGCTTTTATCGTAGCAGAAGTAAGCCTGAGTATTTGGTTTGGTCACCTTTTTTCCTTCTTCATCTAATAAAACAGGATTAATGCCAAAAAATGGGAAAGTACATGATCCTGGTTTCATAGGAGTAATTGCACCAAGATTAACCATCATATATGATCCAGTTTCAGTTTGCCAATAACTATCAACAATCGGTCTACCAACTGGATTTTCTCCACTAGTACCTTTGCCTACTACATCCCAATACCATTTCCATTCTGGCCAGTTGCAAACTTCTCCTACTGTACCTAACATTTTTAATTTAGAAAGATCCCATTTTGTTACATTTTCATTTCCAAGTTTTTGTAACGCTCTAATGGCTGTGGGGGCTGTATAAAAATGAGTAACACCGAATTTTTCACAAATTTCCCAGAAACGTCCTCCATGAGGCCAGGTTGGAACTCCTTCATACATGACTGTAATAGCTCCTAATGCTAAAGGTGCATAGATGATCTGAGTATGACCCGTAATCCAACCAATGTCAGCAGTACAATACCAAACATCCCTTGTTGAAGGAGAATCTCCTTTAAGATCAAAAAGACATGAATAATCCCAAACATAATAATTAGTGGAAACACCATATACAAGGTATCCAGCTTGGGTATGAACTACCCCTTTTGGTTTTCCAGTTGTTCCACTAGTGTAAAGAATAAATAATGGATCTTCTGAATCTAAATGTTCGGCTTCACAAATATCAGATTGCTTTTCTGCTAAAGCGAGAAAATCAACATCCTTTTCATATTCATAAACTTCCCCACCAGTTAGTTTAATAACAGCTATATTTTCAATCGAGTCACAAGTCTCAATGATCCCCTTTAAATTGTCTTTCATGGGACGATTTTTTCCTGCTCGTCTCACTTCATCTGCAACAACCAAAACTTTACATTTAGAGTCATCTATTCGGTCTTTAACTGATTCTGCGCTAAAACCTCCAAAAACAATTGAATGAATTGCCCCAATTCGCGCACATGCTAACATGACAATAGCTAATGTTTCAATCATAGGTAACCAGATACAAACCCTATCTCCTTTCGTTACTCCAATTTCTTTTAAAGCGTTAGCTGTTTTATTCACTTCACTTAATAAAGATCTAAAAGTATATTTTTTTACACTATCATCTTCACCCATCCATATTAAGGCGAGTTCATCTCCGTATCCTCTTTCTACCCATCTGTCAAGACAGTTATAGGTTACATTGAGTTTGCCACCTTCAAACCATTTGCCTACAAAGTCTGATTCACCTTTAACAGGAGGAGTCCAGATTTTTTTGTATGGAGAAAACCAGTCTATCTTTTTCGCTTCTTCATCCCAGAATTTTTCAATATCCTCAACAGATTCCTTCCATTTCTTGTGATAAGCTTCCATATTTGGAATTCGTGCTTTATCTGCTAATTCTGGAGAGGGATAATATTTCTTTGCCTTTTCTTTCTCTGTTTCTGTTTCTTCTGACATAATATCGCCCATTTGTTAATTTATCATTACATTTCATAAGAATTTAAATAGATAAATTCATTTACAGAGAATTAAAATCCCCTGTAATCTGATTCAAAGCACTTTGAGAAATTTATAAGAAGTTTATTTCTCAATTAGTAATTAATATGTAATTAGCTATAGAATCAACTTAATTTCTAACTAGTTTACAGTGCAAATCGACTGGTTTCAAAAGAGTTCGACATAAACCACGCTGTGAAATGTAATTATTCAGGAACAAGAATTTCATTGAGAATATAGAGAAAAGAGCGTCAAGTTATATGACGCTAAAATATTTAAATTTTAGATTGTTTTTGGGCTAAATATTCAGCTATAACAGCTAATGCAACAGCAACAAATGCTAGTAATCCAAGTAAAGGAAATGCATCCTTATAAGGTAATATACCAGCAATAAAAGGGCCTAAAGCCCCTGCAATTCCATAGGCTGTAAAAACGATTCCATAATTTCTACCAAGATTTGTAGTACCAAAATAATCATCCGTAGCTGATGGAAAGAGTGCAAAGTTTCCACCAAAGCAAAAGCCAATAGTACAGGCCCCAATGAGTAGGAATAAGTATTCTGTTTGAATACCAAAGAAGAACATTGCTATACCAAGCGTTCCAAACATAATGATCATTGTAAATATTCGTCCAAGCCGATCTGAAACGGCTCCCCAAACTATTCGTCCTGCTGAATTAAATATGGCTAATAATGACCCTGCTGTGACAGCAAGAACGCTATATTCAAGGATTCCTTGGGTTTCTAGTTTTTGGCCGATAAAGGAGGTGACATTACCAATGGTCATAAGTCCTGCACTAGCAGCAAGGATAAACATACCCCAAAGGAGCCAAAATTGAGCTGTTCTAACCATTTCCTTTGGTTCATAATCTTTCTTTCCTTTTATTGTCATTTTTGTTTGTTTAGGAGTAAATCCTGGAGGAATCCAACCTTTAGGAGGATTTTTGAGGTACTGAGCTGATATTACAACAGTTAAAAAGAATAAAATTCCAAGTATCCAAAAAGCAAGTCCAATTCTTCCGTTTCCAACCGATAAAATTAAGAATTCTTCTATATATAATAAGAAAAATGCTCCAAGGCCAAATCCTGCTACTGCGACACCTGTAATAAGTCCTTTATAATCAGGGAACCATTTTACTAAGGTTGCAATTGGGCATACATATGCGAAACCTATTCCTATACCGCTGATTACACCATATGTTAATGCAAGCCAAATGAATCCGAGTAATTGATCTCCTTGAGTAATTATATCTACAAATCCCGCGAGTAGATATCCTATACCAAGGAGAATTCCTCCAATAGTAGCAACTTTTTTAGGTCCTACACGATCTTGCCATCTCCCTGCAAAAATCATAGCGATTGCAAAGAATGCTAATCCAAATGTAAAGGGTAATTGAGTTAATAGCTTTTCCCAGACATATGCACCACTAGCACTGTTCAGAGCGGTCTGAAATTTTGACCAAGCATAGATCGATCCAAGACATAGTTGAATTAAAACTGCTGGAATCAAAATTACGAGATTTCTTGTTGGAATTATATGATTTTTTTCCTTTTCTTCATTCAAAATAAAATCACCATTCAATATAAATCAGGAAAGTCATCTTTTAGATATTTTAAGACCTGAGACCCAAGATTTTAGGGAAGTATAAATATTTAAGGATGTTTTTGATTAAAATATGGTTATAAAATAGTATTGAGTAATTTTCTTTTTTTTTTCTCTAAAAAAAATAGGCAAATATGGTATACAGAGATCATTAGTTCAAGCTTTGGTGAAATAGCTAAAAGATTAAATCACACTAATCCTAATTTTTGGAAATCAAAAATAAGTCTTCTACGTTCTTCCCAAGCATCTCGTATTGCAGATAGATCATCTAGGATTTCATTCGTTATTCTACTACTATCAGAAAGCATCCCACTTTCGATTGAATCGCTAAACATATTTATTTTACCTTTTAATCGGTCGATAATATCAATAATAGTATTTTCCAAAGTATAAAGGTAACTCAGATCAAATTCCTTAATTACGTTTGAATCGAAGAACGTGCTTATTCCATAATCAGTATTATCTAGTAATAATCGTAAATCAGAAAAACTTGACACTAATCGATCAAGATCTGACCATGTGGTAATCATTTGACTCATTAATGCAGCTTCTTGAATCTTTTTTATATCATCAGAGGCATTAGAAAGTTTTATTTCGAGGTAATTTCTAAGGGCTTCTTCTGTCTTATTTCGTTCATTCTGTTTCTCATAATCTCCATACCCTGCAATTTTTTTCGTTAAAGTCTTTCTTGCAGCTATACTTTCAGGATCAAGCTTTGGCATAAAAATTCCTCCAGAAAAATTAACTGATTTCTTCTTCTTGAACTGATTCCACTGTTTCTTCTTTTCCTTCTTCGATAGATTCTGCTGATATGGGTGTTTTAGGGCCTCTATCAAAATCAACAATGGTATCTATTTGTTGAACAACTCTTTCAATAATTTTTGCAGTCCTTCCACTTGTTAGATAATGCAAAATAACGCCAAATAGAATAAATAGGAGAGCAACATTAATTATTGCAATGGTTCGGAATTCTGGTTGAGATAGTTCTAGACTATCTAATAAAGCAGGAAAAGCTGCCTTGACAAAGATATTTAATAATCCTTCGGGTGCCATTATGATGTATGAAAACAAAATTACTGCCACGACTCTAAAAATCATAGCTGGAATAAAATGTTTCATTAAGGCCGAAACATCAGGTTGGGCAGTTTTTGCAGCTAATTTTAGTTCAACATCAGGATCAGACTGGTTAAGGTTTGCCAAATAAGATTGAAGTCGCATTGTAGATTTACTGTCTTGTTCTTTTTCCCCTTTCCGAAATACTCGTCGCTCTACCATTTCCCGAAGGTAGCTAGAAGCGAGAAGACCAAATTTCTTCGATTGAATGCTTTGAACAGTTTGTTCTTTTCCCTTTTCTTGTTCTTCTGTCCGTGGCACAAATGTACGAATCCTTTTTAAATGTCCTTGAATTCTCTTTTCTCTTTCGGTCATTGGTTCTATGATGTTTAATGTATAGGATGTTTGAAAAGCAATCTCAAGTAATAAATAAAGAAGAAAACCAATTGTAAACAGAGGACTGAAAAGTAAATCTAATAAACTATTTGAGTTAATTACGGTTGAGATGAGAATATTTTCGGTAAAAATAGCTATAATTATAATTAATTGGAAACCCAAGAAAGAATAAATGGCTAGTTTAGTATCACCTTCACGAAGAAAACCAATACCAGATAAAATGGCTATAGGTATTAAGATAAGAATAATTGTTGCCCCAAAAAAGTTAAATAAGTCAGTAATTACTTCTTCTCCAATGGTAGCTATACTAGAATGGGGAAATAAATTATTTTGAGGATTTAAAAGAGCAGAGATCTGCGTTTGGATATCAGAACCATCGATTGCACCAAAAGCCAAGTCTCCGATGAAAGGTAAACGAGATTTTACAGACAGAAGTGAATAAGTTATTTGAATGACCAACGTTCCTAGCAATGAAACAAGAAGCTGGACAATAATCATTATATAATCCAAAATTTTAAAAACTTGGGAAACATCTATAATGGAAGGATCGATGGTCAATCCTGGAAAAAAGATTAAAAGGCATGCAAATATGAATAAGCTAAAATATAAAATTCGAAAAAAGTGAGCTGTACGTTGTCCTGCGGGCATTTTTCACACCATTCCTTTTCCTATCTTCTTTCCTTCTGTATATGTTTTAATGACATTCGGTAAGATATCATCGGGACCAACATTAATGATTTCAACACCTATCCCACGAAGACGATCTTCTACTTGTTTTCTATATCCAAGATATTCCTCAAAAATCGCTTCTGCAATAGCTCGTTCAGTAGCAGTTAAATCTGTTAGTTTGGTTTCAAATAATGGGCCAAAAGGCGAAATAACTGTAATATGATTCTTCATAGATCTTGCTCGTTTTGCAGCCTCTGTGAATATTTCTGAATCAGAAGACTCTAAATCAGTCAAAAATACATAAAATGAAGCTCTAGGAACACGTTGCATAACAAAATCTACTGCTGCTAGGGGGTCTGATCGACCTTGTGGTTCAACAAGTGCAAGAATTTCCAAGAGTTGAAAAAACATTGCTTTTCCCCCACCAGGCTTGATAAACGAGGTGGGTCGATCTGAATAAGTAATAAGACCAAAAAGATCCTGTCTCTCCTCTGCCATTTTCATGACAAGCATTGTAGAACGTATAGCAAAATCAAGCTTAGTATTATATGGTATTCCTGCCCCCATACTACCACTATGGTCCAAAAATACAACCATGCGAATATTTTTTTCTGCTTCGAACTCACGAACCATTAATTCTCCAGTTCGACTGAAAGCTTTCCAATCTAGTGATTTAAAAGGCGCACCTGGATAATAACGTGCTAGAGCATGAAAATCATCTCCCATTCCTTTCAGTCTAGTTTTATGTGCCCCAAACATTTTTCCCTGTTGTCGGCGCTTACTTAGGGCTTCCATTCGACGAATATCTTCATATGAAGGATAACAAAGAATTTCAGTGTAGAAATGGCGAACGTTTTCTTCAAAATAAAATCCAAGTCTATCATGGATTATGACTTTTGTTGGTCCAATTCGATAAACTCCTCTAGTACTAACTTGAATAATATAAGAGAATTCTTTTGTTTCTTTACCAGAGAGTTGAGTAATAATGAAATTTTCACCAAGGACAATTTCAAACATATCTGGGATTGCGTCATAGATTTCTAAAAAGTCTAATCTCCGAGTACCAGTATTTTCTATTCGTACTGTAACATAGATATATTCCCCAGCAAATGCCTTCTCTCTATCCACTTTTCGCGTAACTCGGATTAAAGATGCATTAGAAGAAGCTCTAAAGAAAGGTAAACCAATCACACTTGCTAGAACGAGAAGTGTTCCTAAAAACATACCATAATCAACAATTGGAGATTCATTTAAAATTTCAAAGGCTTCTAACCATTCTAATCCTGAAGTAGTGTTTTCAGAGGGGTTTGGTGTAAAACCTTCTCCTGCAAATAGGATCGGGATCATTGTAGTAACTGTACCAATACCTTTAGCACTAAGACCAACGGAAAGTAAAAGAATTCCGCCTATTGCAATAAAAGCCCCACGAGAGGAAAGCATTGATATTTTCACCTAATTTTTTTATCCAATGAGGAGGTAAATGTTTAGTTAGACTGTTATTCTACCTCTTCAACATATTCTTCATAAACCATTTCTTCTTCTGTCGGATCAACAGGAATAGTAATACTATCACGAATATCCTCAGAAATACGGATCTGTGTGATACCCTCAAGCTCTGCTTCGGGTTTAAGAATAACACGATGATGGACAATATGAGGAATCATTAACAGTATATCATCAGGAATAACATAATCACGTCCATGAATCGCAGCTCTTGACTTACCAGCAAGTAGTAGACTCTCGCTACCACGAGGTGAACAGCCTAAAACTAATCTGGGATCCGTACGTGTAGCAACTGTAATATCACGGATCATTTCTAGTATCTCTGGGCATACATAAACACGTTTGACAACTTCCATCATAGCAACAATAGTTTGAGGGGAAACAACTTGTTTAATAGTTGCAGGTACAGGTTCGTTTTTAAATTTAATAATTCTTAATTCATCTTCAGGAGAAGAATGGTGAATTATAACTTTAATCATGAATCGATCGAGCTGTGCTTCAGGAAGAGGATAGGTACCTTCCTGTTCAACAGGATTTGCAGTTGCTAAGACTACGAAAGGTTTTTCAAGTCTATGGGTTTCACCTTCAATAGAAACCTGCCCTTCTGCCATTGCTTCAAGCATTGCAGATTGAGTTTTTGGAGGAGCGCGGTTAATTTCGTCAGCGAGGATTACATTTCCAAATATAGGACCCTTTTTTAAACGAAAAGTCCCTGTCTTAGGGTTGAAAATGTTAGTTCCCACAATATCTGAAGGAAGCATATCAGGAGTGAACTGAATACGACTAAAAACTGTTCCAAGACATTTTGAGAAAGAATTTGCCATATATGTCTTTCCAATCCCTGGAACACCTTCTAAATAGACATGTTTTCCAGTTAACATGGCAATCCACAACATTTCAAAAATCTCGGTTCTTCCAATGTAGACTTTTCGGATTTCTCCCATAATCTGTTGATATGCTCTGGCAACATCATTAACCTCAAGCATTTCATATGAGAGATCGTCTCCGGTAAAATCTTTTTCTTTAGTGTCAGGTTTACTCATTTTTTTCCACTTCAACTAAATTGATCTTTAATTTTTTTAGCTAATTTCTATTCCAATAGATTTTAGGAATAAATAATGATTGAGAAATTCTTCTTCTAAAAGCGGGGCTCTGGTTTCTATTATATTTTCAATAGAAATAAGGCCATCAAGAAGTTTCTTTTGATTAAATCGATCAGGAAACTCACTCAGCAAATAGGTTGAGATAACTTCTGGAGTGAGTTCAACATCTGGATTATATCTTCGAGAAATATTACGTTTCAATCTTCGATATATTAATTCTAATCCTCTAGAATATTGTTTATACTCTAAGAACCATCTCATCTTCACTGCGAAGAAGCTTCTGCCATAATATCTTTCAACACGAGTGAGGAGCAATGGTTTTGCTTGCGTTCTCTTGGGCATGAACTTTCTAGACAAGACAATGGCGATTATAGGAAGTGCCCAAGCAAATAAAGGAAACATTGTAATCATATCAAGAAATTTGAGATAAAGACTCAGAGGTAGGATAGGAGAGAGTGGATGATTTGCTAGATGTCCCTCATCGAAGATTATTGTTTGTCCTTCTCGCTCCTCCATAAGTAAATCGATGAGATTATCTGCAAATTGTCCGTTGTCATATGTCGCAGCCTCTGTGTAAGTATCTGCATCTAAATAACGATTTATAAAGATGGAGGGATCAGAACATATTATGATCTGTCCTCCAAAAGGAAAAGGAAAATAAACAAAAACAGGAAATCCTATATTTGGATTTCCCCATTCATTCAAATCAGGTTCTATATTATTGACATTTGATTTTGCAGCATTAATATCAGATTCCAACCACGCCTCTGTACTACTATATAGTACAGCAATTTGCATGCTGAAAGAAATATCAGGTAGTTCAATATCTCCTAAAAGTTCATTATTATAAGACTCAGAGACTTCTGCTGGAAATTCACTCATGGGAACCCATCTAGTAATATAAGTAGGATTTTCAGGGTAACCAGGAGCTGTTCGGTTCGGATATCGAACTTTCATTGTGATTATAGAGGCAAAATTACCAATGACCCCATTCCCTGAGAATCCTTCTGTGAAATCTGAGACCCAAGGGGCTGGCATTTGATAAGATGTACCTTCTTGTGCAGTGGTTTCCGGTGACTGGAATATAGGGGTGAGTGGAGTTTCGTAATAACTACCTTGATCAGCTAAAAGACTTCCATTTATAGCAATTCCAGCAATCGGAAAATTGAAGGATACATTAGTACCTGTAGTATTTGAAGTTCCTTGCATATTTGCAGTACCACTATCCATTCCGAAAAGATTCATACCTTCAAGTCCAAGATCCCCTAAATTAATTTGGGACATCAATCCCAAGAAAATGTTTAAAACACTTAGAATATCATTTGAGGTTCCAAAATCATCAGCTATTAAAACACGTCCTCCATTAATAGCGAACATAAGAATGGCCAGTGCTTCTGAAAAGTCATAATGAATAGCTGGTCCTAATATAATAAGAGAATTATTCTTCTCTGTTGCATTTAGTCTGTTGAGAATATTACTGCTTCCTACAATAGTAGAGATTTTTCCTTGATTTGGATGATCAATAAATTTCTGTTTGAATTCACTTACCCCATTCCAACCAGTATTATAAATCGAAAAGTCCGTAGAACTACGATTAAAAATAAAGCCTAATAATGAAGCTGAGATAAAAGGATAACTAATTATAACTGCTAGAACGATCAAAACAGCACTATTCCGGTTAATCTCTACCATAATTTGACCCACATTATATGAGTTACGTCTTTTATTCTTATCAATTTTATTCCATAGGTATTTCCCCAACAGAGGTAGCTGTTTGTAGGAATTGATGTAATCCTGATAGTCCATCCTTGAATTCTTGAGTTGTTAAGGGCGTTTGACCATATCTTGCTTTCTCAAATGCAATTACAATGGCATTAATAGCACTAGGATCTATATCTCCTCGATTCATAAGTTTGACACCGAGTTGACGAGCTGATTCGTTTGGTTGCCGAGACACTCCTAAAAATCCTTCTGAAGCTAAGGTCATGGTCTGCCACATTAGGACCGAAGCTTCACGGAACATTTGCTGACGTGCAAGTTGTCGAATTTGTACAAGTCGCTGTTCAATTTCTTGTTCCATAATAGTTTTCTTGACAGTACCTACGCCTAAACGCTCTAATATTTGTTTTCTAAAATAAACAATTAAAAATCCAATTATAGCTAAAACTCCAATGAAGAGGATTGCAATTTCTATCGGGATACTTGGTTGTGCTTGCGCAAAATAATTTAGGGTTTTCATTCTTATCACTATTTCCTGATTTGAATTCTTCTGTTACTAAATAGCTTATGGTATTACAATCATTCTTATTATTTTTCTTTTCTACTAGTATTAAATTATATTTTAGGTTATCTTTGGTTTTCGATATTTTTCATATACAATGGCAAGACTAACTCCCCCTGCAAGAGCTAGAATATCAAATATAATAAACGTGAATAAATTCACACCACCCAAAGAAGGACCTCCATTTGGAGGACTGGTTGTTGTAGGGGTAGTCGTTGAAGGCCGAGATGGTATGGAAAATCCATCTCCATCATCATCATAGGCATAATTTCCAGTATTATCAAAAACATGAGCTCGAATATGGTATACTCTTTCAGAAGCTAGTGAACTTGAATCGTATGTAACTTGTACAACTCCCTCAGGAATGTATGGTTCAACCGATAAGTCAGAGCTGGTCACTGTTTCAATAACCTGACTCCTATCAGAATTTAAGATTTGGATGTAAATGGTCGAATAATTTATTCCACTTTGTAGATCACTAAGAGATATATTAAAGCTAAATGGTTGAAATGGATAATCAAGATTAGGTGCTGGATTACCCTCAATATTAATCTGTGGATTAATATTATCTAATTTTACATCTAAATCTACAAAATCTGAATTTCCAGCCAGATCATTGAATACTAAACGAATTTTCCAATTCTCAGAATTAGATACAAAGGTCGGATTTCGGGTCATTGTTTCAAGATCGTCAGCATTAAGTATGATTGTCCATCGTTCTTCAATTAATCCTCCCGATAAGGTAACAAGCCTATTTATAATAGTAAAACCAGTATTATTGATTATCTGTAGGAATATTGCTGATTCATCTAAACCACTAGTTCTGCCAGTAGACGATACAGCCTCAGTTAGCGTTCCAAAAACTATAACATCACCTCCCGAGGTGATATTTACATAATTATTTGTATTCTGCGCAATATCGAGAGTTCCAATTGGTGCTAAAATATCAATGACTACAAGTAATGTAATGTTTTGCCTATTATTTGCTAAGTCATCTGCTGTAATAAATATGGTATAAATTTTATCAGTTACAGAGGATGTATCCCAAGTAAAACTATATTCATTCGGGCCAGTTTGGGTCATAGAGGTAGAAAAGCCATCAATGAAGATGTAAACTGTAGATGGGTTTAATCCTACTGAAACAATACCAGAAGAAGGATCAGTTACATCAACAACAATTATAGTAGATGGATTGTTTGGAAGTGCTGACGAATTAAGACCTACTGGACTAATGATTATAATTGCAGGTGCTGTTTCATCATAGACTTCCCACTTAAGATTTATGTAAAATTTCTTTGTTAAAATAGTTCCTTCATCCGTAATATGATACAGTTGCCAGATCATTGTAACATTTGTGTACCCTGGAAAATCATGTGCAAAATTAAAGGTTGCTGAGACACCTAGGGTTCTCAGTTGGGTTGTTCCATTCCAATAATCTCTAACATCTTTAGAACCCAAAGAACGACTATCTTGGTCCTGCAGTTCTCCTCGGATTTCAATAGATTTGTTAACAACGCTTGGGATGATAAAAGTACTTCCATTGGTTAATGAAATGGAACCCCCATTTGCTGGTAGATAGATAAGCCAATTGTCAAGTTGAATATCGTTATAGACATTAAGAAGAATTTGTGTGAATGTAGGTCGGAAGTGGATTAGATTGGCATGGGATGTAATATTTAAGCGAATATTAAGGGTAGAACCACTATAAGCGCTAGGAATTTGATAATTAATAGAGTAAGTGCCCGAAACTGGAGAATTTATAACTGAAACTCCGACTTCTGCAGATCCATCCCATCCAATTACACGAAGTCGGTTTGTTAATTCCCCAGAGGTGATAAGCACTCCTTGATCATCTAAAAGTGTTCCAGAGGCTGTGACTGTTTCTCCTGCATATATTGCGGTGCCTGTATAGCTACTTAAAGAATAATCGGCAAGAGAAATCGTACTAAAGACCCTTATATTCGTAATATTAATCCTGACTTCTTGAGGAATAGGATTAGTCGAATCTCTTCCAAAAATAATAATATCACGTAAGGGAGTTGTAGTCGGAAGAGTAATAGGCTGAGAAAACTCTCCTGAAGTATTTGTAGTTACAGTCGTTAATGTAACAGGAGAACTTAAACCTGGATAATCATAAGCAAGGATAATATCCCTTCCTTGCACTGGATCAAGTGTATTATCTTTGTAACTACCAAATATCGTAATTGTTGTTGTCGATCGATAGGTCTCATAATATCCAGAAATTGGATTATAACCTTCATCTGTATAATTAGGATCTGAAACCCCAGTTACTTGAAGAACAATCCTATCTTGATTTTTCACCTCAAAGATATAATTAATATAAGAATAGGCATTCGTATGAGAACCATTGACCCAATAACCAGCTAGTTTCCCAGATGGAACAGTCGAATGTGTAATATTGTATATCAGTGAGCTTCCTCCTCCAAAATCAGCACGAGCTGTTATATTATATTTTCCTTCTGGTGTTTCCCCAGTAGCATTAGTCTGTAATTGAAACGTTACGCTACTTGCTGAAGAATCTTGACTTATTGAAGGGATTACGGTCATATTATAAACAGAAGGATTTGAGTTATTTACTAATATTGAAATTACAATGTCATCAATTGATGGAAAGTTATCCACTAACTGATATCTAAGCTTCAACTCATATTCTATGATAAAACTTTCTGTTTGCTGAACAGGGGTGATAGGTTGATTATCAGGTGGAATATAAATGATCCCTGTGAAGTACTGGGGATCGACGTTAATATTCTGTACTAAAAAGGAATATGAAAAGTTTGAGCGAAAATTGCCTGAAGAAGGTATTAGACCAATGTGCCAAACATCCAATAAGTCATTTGCAAAGTCTGCAGTCGCATTTAATTGAATGATAAGATTTTTGGGTGTGATCCCATATGTAGTGCTTAAGATAATAGACACTAATCCAGCTCCAGTAGAATAATAGTAATTTGGCCCTGCAGAACCTCCATGAGTAGAACCAATACTCAGTGATACCCCTGCATAAGTACTCATTAATGAAACATTAACGGGAACACCTCCTAATGCGGTACCTGTTCCTTGTTCTTGAACTTTGAAAGTGACTTCTAATCCATCTCCTGGCCGAATTCTGGTATCATCTGACTCGTTTGTTGTTGATAAGATGATATTACTTGGAATAAATTGAGGGTTTATAACTAAACTGGAAAATTGACTTGTAGACCACGATTTATCATACTCTCCAAAGGTTGCTGTTCCACTATGTAGTGTTCCCATCCATCGAACATTAGAATCGTTTTCAAAGTCTATAGTAATATCTAAAATCACATTTTGAATTATTTCTGGAGTTAAAAGATATGTGGAGGAGACTGTTACTTTTATGCGTCCATTAGAATCAGTAAGATAATACCCATTCCCATAGGGAGTATATCCGCTAATTGAAAGAGAAACACCTGGAATTGATTGATTAAGTCCAAATTTTACTGGAACGCTTACAAAGTTAGTTGGGGGAGATTGACTCGAGTTCACCTCAAATTCTAAATCTGCACTTTCGCCTGGACGAATAATACTTGCATTATAGGAATAAATTCCAATCTGTCCAATTAAAAATTCAGGATCTATACTAATCATTTGATTATCACTGATTAGGATTTCACCACCCGAACCCCTAATAAAGCGATGTGGGGCATTTGGAGGGCCTGAGGGGTATGAACCTCCCGGAACAGATGGATTAACCAAATCTGCCTCTACAGTAATCGTTGGAGTCTTTAACTGATAAGGAATGGGAAATCCTGAAGTGATATTGAATTCAACATATCCAGAACTGTCCGTTAAAGCCCATCCAGAACCATTATTAGTATATCCTGATGCAATTGACAAACTCACTCCTGCGGGATATGTATCAAGAGTGGCTTGTACAGGAATATTTGGAATATAATAAGTTGCTCCAGTATATTGATTCGGGTATATCTGGTGAATAGATACTTGTCCCAATAAAATCCCCTGTTAAATTAATAAAAAAGTTGTCCTCAGTTGTGACTGGATAAGATGTCACAACTATAATTTGTAATTGTCCATTTGAATCGGTTGTAGTTCTTGGAAGACCAGTGGTAACATCTCGAAGATAACAAATAATTCCCAATCCTGTTGTATTAGCTATTTGTATCTCAGAACTATTATAATGAATCGTAGCACTGATTGAAGCATTATCAACAGGATCCGATCCTGATAAGGCTGTTAAAATGAAACTTGCATTTTCCCCCTGACGAAATTGGTTATCTCCACTTGCAGGATTCACGAAACCTATGCCAATAGAAAGCATTGGAAATGCACTCAGAGTAAAATTATCCGTGTAAGCATATGGTGGGACGCCTTCAGCACCTGAACCTGGTTCTGGAGCAAGATATTGGTAAATAGTTACGTCATCCCCAGGTAGAATGCCATAAGTTACTTCAAGAGTAGTTAAATCGGGTACTGTTATTGTAGTATCAATAAATCCTTCTGTAGGATTCTCTGTAAGTTTAAATTTTCCAACTTGAGTTCCATTAGTCGTTGAATTTTTGACGAAGTAAGCTGGATTTGTGGGGTTCAAAGTCCCTTGTTTTATTAAATAAATTGAGACTGTATGGTTTAATAATGCATAATTAGTCGTAATTTGACCAGGAATTGTAAATCGATTAGTAAAACGAATAATATCACCAGGAAAGAACGTATAAGGACCAGTCCCATTGAGAATTTGGGACAGGCTTTTAGTTAGCGAAATTCTAGTAAATTCTTCTTCATTAGTAAATTGTGTCATAGAATCCTGTGAAAAATGCTCATTACGTAATTTTTGTTTCGTGAACAATCCTTCATCAGTATCAATTGTAGCCAATAAGTTATTATCGACTACTCCAATAGCGATAGTAGATATAATTAGGAAACCAAAGAGAATTGACGAAATAATCCTTTGAATATTCTTCACGATTGTTCCACCTAGAAGCATATGCTCTTTATAAGTAATAAATCTGTTTCATCCGAATTGAATAGTACCAAGATGAAATACTAAAGTATTCTAGTCTAGGAGGATTCATACAAGGAAGGCTTTATTTATCTTTTCTTATTCTCTTTGTCCTAATGAAATAATTTTAAATAGTCAATTAATCGGGCTAATATTATTAAAATTATTATAAAAGAAATATATGTATGATGTTCCTAGAAATCAGGCTTAAAATCTCTTTATATTGATAAAGAAAGAGAATTTTAACAATTTTTTTAGACTAGTTAATTCATAAGAAGGTTTTAATAATTTTAAAAAAAACTTGTATATATAACAAAATATCACATACATTTAGTTGGGTTATATTAAAAGACATCTCAATTAGAGGTTTATTTCATGCCAATTTTCAAATCCAATAAAATCAAAAAAGCTCAAGAAGAATTTGACCGTGGCATGGTATTTTATGAGTCACAACGTTATTCAGATGCTGAAGGATCTTTTGTTAACTCATCAAAATTATTCCTAGGAGGAGATCAAAAAAAGCTTGCCAAAAGGTCCGAAGCATATGGTTTATGTTCACAAGGATATATTAACATGCTTAAATCGAATTTTCTTGAAGCTATTCGATGTTTTGGAAAGGCAAATGTAACTTTTTCAACCGAGGGATTCATGGAAGAGGCCAAACAGGCTCGAACCATTCAGGCACAAACACAAGTGGAGTTAGCCAAGTCAAAAGCTCAAAATAGTGAGTTTATAGAATCTGCAAGATTATTCGAGTCAGCAGGAGCGTTATACCAAACGGCAGGGATGGAGATGGATGCTGCCCGAGCTCGAGCCCGATCTTTTGTACAGAGAGCCGCTGCGATGGAGTCAGATTTCGATAAAGCATATTATTTAGAGAAAGCTGTTGAAGAATTTAGAATGGGACGTGAAGATCCAACTAGGTATGAAGCTCATGCACTCTACAGAAAAGCAAAGGCATTAATAAGCGCTCGTGAGAATATGAAAGAGGTCATAGACTTACTTGCACAAGCACATGACAAATACCAAAAGGTAGGAAACACTTCTCAGACAGAAAAAGTAAAGAAACTACTACAAGACTTAACTCAACAAGTTAAAACACGTCCATCTGAATTTGGAATATAGGAATTAATTAGAACAATAAGATTTTTATCATAATAGCCCGTGATGAGATATTTTATAGTTCAGAATACAATATGTTGAACGACGAGCGGTCTGAGGCAAATTTTATGACAATTAATTAAAGGATATATCTAAAAATGACCATTACTATTTTTCCTTTGGAAAATTTTCCATTAATTTATCCTGGGGATAAGATTGAGGTAATTATCGGAGAGGAATTGCAAAAAGTCACTGTTCAGAATGGCGATGTTCTAGTTATAGCTCATACAATTGTTTCAAAAGCTGAAAACCAAGTTTATGATTTAAATGAAATTAAACCCAGTTCTTTTGCTATAAGAATCGGAGAAATTCAGGATAAGGACCCTAGAAAAATTGAAGTAATATTAAAGGAAAGTAACGAAATAATACGTATGAATGATAAAGTTTTAATTACAGCAACAAAGCATGGATTCATTTGCGCAAATAGTGGAATAGATAAATCAAATACTCCTGGAGACACGGTTATATCTCTTCCTAAGGATCCTGATAAATCAGCAAAAAAAATTAAAGAGTATTTAAAAGAGAAATTCAACATGGAAGTTGCTGTTATCATATCTGATACATTTGGACGTCCTTTAAGAGTAGGAACAGTCAATATTGCTATTGGAATTGCTGGAATGCATCCTTTGTTGGATATGAGAGGACAATTCGATTTATTTGGTTATGAATTAAAATCTACAATCATTGCTCGCGCTGATGAAATCGCAGCAGCTGCAGGTATTGCGATGGGTCAAGCAGATGAAGGAACACCTGTGATTGTTGTCCGTGGAGTTTCTTTTTCTAAGGAAGAGGGATCAGCATTAGATTTAATTCGAGATCGTAACGAAGACCTATTCCGGTAAAAATGAGGAGAGAATTCTAAATTTTCGATAAAAGAGGCTTCAAGATTAAATAATAATAACGGAGCTCATATAAATTCATGTTGATAAGGTACCAACACATAGTAAGTAGGCGCCGATAGTCTAGCCTGGTAGGACTCGGGCTTCCCAAGCCTGTAACTCGGGTTCAAATTTGAATTTCTTCCGAAATTGATTGAAAATCCCGATCGGCGCATATTTTTTTATCTAGTTAATGGATGATCCAATGAAAATTCAATTAAAATTTTTAGGCTCATTAAAGTATGATATTAACAAAGAAAGAGTCGAGATTGAAATTTCTTCAGAGATGACAATACATGATATTGTTCAAAAATTGCTTTCGACTCCATCTTATGAAGAGTTGAATTCTTTCTTCTCTGAGTCGCTAGAGTTAAAGAGGTCTCTTCTTTTGTTCGTTAATGAACAAGAAATCTCTGCTCTTTCTGGAATGTCTACAAAACTCAAGGATAAAGATGTTCTTTCATTCATTCCAGTTATACACGGTGGTTAATAAAGCCTGATATAATTTATATGGTGTGAATCTTATGAATTTAAAAGGAAGATCGTTATTAAGTTTAAAGGACTTGACCCCATCTGAAATACGGTTTTTGCTTGATGAAGCGAAAGATTTCAAAATAAACCGTTTAAAGTATATCGAGTTACAGCCTTTGAAAGGTAAAACTTTAGGGATGATTTTTCAGAAGCGATCAACTCGGACTCGTGTATCAACTGAAACAGCAATGGTAGAGTTAGGCGGTCATGCATTATTCCTTGGAAAGGATGATATTCAGCTTGGAGTCAATGAATCATTATATGACACTGCTGTTGTTCTTGGAAGGTTTGTTTCTGGTATTTTAGCTCGGGTTTTCAACCAATCAGATGTAGAAACACTAGCGAAGGAATCGAGAGTTCCTGTAATTAATGCTCTTTCAAATAGTTTTCATCCTTTACAAGCATTGGCTGATATCATGACAATTGAGGAGCATTTGGGTAAATTAGAGGGAATTAATATTGCTTGGATTGGTGATGGAAATAATGTATGTCATTCTTTAACTCTTGCAGCGGCAAAAATGGGCATGAATATACACATTGCCACACCTAAAGGCTATGAACCCGATGATGATGTAATTAAATATGCTAGAGAAATTACAAAATCCTCTGAACAAATTTTTGTTTCTAGTAATCCAATAAAGGCCATCACATCAGCAAAAGTTGTAGTGACTGATACTTTTATTTCAATGGGGCAAGAAAAAGAAGCAAAGGAAAAATTAAAAAAGTTTGAAGGGTTTAGGGTAGATTCAGATCTTGTTAAATACGCTGATCCCAATTTCATCTTTATGCATTGCTTACCTAGACATACAGAAGAAGTTTCAGATGATGTGATCTATGGTTCTCATTCAGTAGCATTTGATGAAGCAGAGAATAGATTGCATACAGTTGCTGCAGTATTAAAAAATGTATTATGAGAGTGAGAATTTTTAGGCTGTAAAATTAATTGGTGGAGAAGAAGGAAATTAATAAAAAAAATAGGAATAGAGGCATAGTTTGTGGTTGTAACACCAATATGTAACTTTTGTGCAAAAACAGGAGTATTATGTAAAAAGTGTAAACAAAAACTCCGGAAAAATAAAATAACTCAACTAGATGTAGATGTTTCGAAAGCCTTCGCCAAAGCTGAACAAAGATTTCCCAAACAATTACAATCAGTAATACTAGATCGATCACATAATTTAGATAACTCAATTGTCTTACTGGCCCAAAATGGTAAGGCTATACTAGAAAATCCTACCATTAAAGAATTTATTGAATCTGAAATTCGAAGCCCAATTGAAATAATTGAAAGAAAAGCAGATACTAGAAGAACTTTTACCGATTTTTTTTCTCCGCTTGATATTATTGAGATAGATCAAATCTTTGTTCCTCCTGAAGGAGACGTTGAGTTGAAAATCACTTTACGAGGAAATCTTGAATCCCATAGGTTTCCTTTAGATCAGATTCGTCAAATTGCGGAGTTAATAAGTAAAAATCCTGTCCGAATTGAAATAAAGAATTGAAAAAAATTATAAAAAAGGTATTAAAAGACCAACGGAAAATCCAAATATACCTAAAAGACCTTGAATTATACATAATACGCCAATTGAGACTGATACTAGGGGAGAGGCTAGTAAATCTGCAATTAAGAGATATAAGTCCTCAAAAAAACGAATTGCTCCATATATCAAGAAAAAAGTTAAAACAAAAATTCCTGATAAAAGTTTTACTGATTCGGATCCTAAAAATACCAAAAGTGCTGCTCCTAATAGACCAATTGCAAGAGAAAGAAAAACACCAAATCGAAAATCTTTAATTGGTCTTAAAATAAGAATAATTCCTAGAAAAGCTAGTAAAAAGATAGTAATTATGTCGAATGACTGGGGAATGGATATAGCTCGGGATTTTAGGTATAAACCCGCGCCTACTGTTATGATAGAAAGGATACCTAGAGGGAATCCCAATAAAGCAAGTCTATTTACATTTGTTGTAACGTCTTCGATCCCAGCAAATCGTACAAGTAACCAAGAGGCAGCAGTTAATCCACCAATAATAAATAGTAACATATAACTAGAGACCATCAAGCTAAGAATATCTTCTAGTATCACATGAATCCACCCTAAGTAATTAAATAGACACCAATTGGTTTCAGGAGTTTTTATTTTTAAACCATTGCCTAAAGGTTCATGATTCTACAAATGGTACTTATATTAGAGTAATTAAAGGTCAATTCTTCTTAAGTATTATAGATTTATTTTTCTACTCCTCCTTGATTGAAAAAATAGGCTAATTAAAACCTAATTGAAAATAGAATATAGATAAAGAGTTATTAAAGCTGACCCCACCCCGTAATAAAGAAAGATAGGAACATATTTAGTAATAAGATACCTAATGCGTAATAACGGATCCAAGGTTGATATCTACTGAATTTAGGACCAAGGAAATCTGCAAGTAATTTATCGCCATCTAAAATGGGTATAGGAAGTAAGTTAATAATTGCAAACATCAAATTAATCATAAAGATATATAAGAATGCTGTATAGATCCAATAAGGAAAGAGATTAACTAGATAGGGAAGGAAAGTAATCCGAGGTTTTAAATAATCAGTAGTTCTAATACCAATGAATCCTCTTGTTGAATTGTTGGGATTTTCTATTGAAATTAATGTAATTGGATTCAATTCGTTATCAAAGAAAAAAGTTACCTCTTGATTTGGAAACAAAAAATTATTTGTAAAATTTTGAAATCCTGCTACAGAATTAATTTGAATATATCCTGGTGAGGAATTAATACCTACTATAGCAAAACCAGCTTTTATCCCTGATAGTGATGCGGGTGTATTAGTAACAGTTTCTATTACTAGTGCCCCTGAAGAGCTTGTTTGGTAAAAAGGAGCCATAAAAACTGGAAAAAGAAGAGGAATGAATATAATCAAAAATATCAAAGCAACCATCATGTTTGCTAAAGCTCCAGCTGCCCATACACGGATTTTTGACCTTTGGGGTTTTTCTAAAAAACTCTTATCATCAGGTTCAACAAATGCTCCAAAAAAGACAAGAAATACAAAAATCCCTGTACTCTTTAACTTAATATTTTCTCCTCTTGCTGCAATGCCATGAGCAAATTCATGGGCAATTGCACCAATCATAACAGCTAATAGAAAGTATGGTAGATTTTCTAGAGATACTGTTATTCCAGGAATGACAGGGGCTATTGAAATAGCTGTTGGGGTTCCAGGAGTAGATCCATCAGTTGAAGGAATAAAAAATAAAGGGATATTAATTGTAAAAATAATTAAACCTGTTAACAATATACCTAATCCAGAAATGATTCCAATATCCCAAAGAAATTTCCAAAACAATTGTCCTTTCTGTGCCAATCTATCTATTAGATTGTTTAATTTTTTAGTTCTATAAAAAGCGTAACCTAAACCAATATCAGGGTTTTTAAAATCAAACCACGGAATTCTAGAAATAGTACTGAGGGAAAACCATGCAAAGATGACAATTATTAAAAATATTAAGGGATCCATATTAATTTTTCCTGACACTGATATAATGTAGGTAGTAAAGAACAGCATTCTATGATTTCTTTTGTTTTAGCCGTGTGATATATTAAAAATGTTTGTTAAAAGCAATAACCGATAAGCTTATAACAATCTTCCTTTAAGGATTTCATCGGAAGGACCAATGACGGCTCTAGCCCTCCCGATAAGGTGTTGGCATTTAACCAACTCTTTAAGTGATGATGATCTTGAGTACGGAGGATTCCTTCCATACCCTCAATACCCTAATCAATTTTGTTATTAGAATCATCATATCGTAGTTTTGTACTGGACTCATTACTGCCATTCTCTCTAAGGACAAAAGGAATTACTAAAATTTTTAGAATAGGTTTATTATTAGCTATTCTGTGCTCATTAATTAATAGTGCTCCTTTCAGTGTTTCTTGAGAAACGATTAATGCTTCTAATGCAGATTCTGAAGCTAATTTCTGATCCATTCCTAGTCTTGAAAGTTCCGTTATCTTAAGAGTGTTTATTTTATGTTTTTTGAAATAATTTACAATGTTGTCATAACGAGTTTGATAATTTTGAATGAGTCTATGCAAATGCTTTGGCCTCATCATTAAATAAGAATTTCCTGTAAGTCCCAAATGGATTTCTTTACCAAAGAAAGCAGCAACATCTAACATAAGTTTATGACCATTATGAAGTCTATCAAAGGTGCCTCCTAAACCAATAGTTTTGAATTTGTGTTTCATTTCTCTTCTATTCCATTGAATTTATACAATTTGATAAAAACTTTCTCAAAAAATCCAAAGGGATTATAAAACAGAAAAGTTTTTTTAGGAAACAATCCCTACTTTATATGCGATGAAGGCGATCTTCCTACTTCTCGAGGACCTGAGGATGGGCAACTTGTCCCAGATGAATAAAGGAGCAAAAAAGTAGGTAAATCCTGAGCATTCTCCAACAAGATTAGGAGACGGGCTCTCGCATGAGATTGGGTGTATCATCCCTCTATGAAAAGCAGGGTCAACCCTCCTAAACAACAGGAACTCGGATCAATATAGCCCTTCACAGAGAACTCGACTGAATTAGGATAATATCCATAAATGTGGTCGTAGAGTTAGTGTTTAGGGCTACAGATCCAAATTTAATTATAAAAAAGGGAAGGGGAAGAATTTCTTAGTCCGAAAAATGAAAAACATTGACACTAAGTGGTTTTTTAGTTACATCATGCTCCCTTGCACCAATCACGGTTTTAATTCCTTTTTCAGCAGCTATATCAAGAAGTCTTTGAGTAATAATCCCATCAAAAATTATTGTCTCAATACCTTCCACTTCACTAAGCGTTTCCCTTAGTTCACTAATTTCTATATGATCCCTTAATATTTTGTCATTTATCCCTAAAATTATAGCTTGTTGTTCTTCTAGGTTTTCAATTATTTCAGAATATTGATCTGGTACCTGATTTTTTAAGTTAATTCTGGGAGGTGATTTTACAATAATGGGAATTTCTTTATGAGAAGTTTCGGTATCATCTGGAATATCTATGTCTTCAGGACTGATATTCATCTCTTTCATGACCTGTTCAATTGGGATTTTAGTTCTAAGACATTTTAAAATCTCTTTAGAAGTTAATTCCTCTACTTCTCGATTTGGAGGAGCTCTTGCTACATAATCAACATCACCTAAATGAATTAATTCTTTTAGAATAAGATCTCCACCATGATCACCATCTAGAAAAGCAGTAGCAGCCTTTTTTCTAGTTAATTCCACTACTTCAGGTGGAATATTCGTGCCTTCTACAGCAATAACATTTCGAAATCCATGGCGTAATAAGTTCACAACATCTGCACGACCTTCAACAATTATAATGCTATCACTATCTTGGATTCCAGGCCCTGCAGGAAGTTCTTCCTTTCCAAATTTTTGGATTATACTAATTCTAGCTTCTTTAAGAACTTCATCCAATACAGAAACTGAATCAGATGTTACTTCGTGATCCCATGTTTTCAATATCTGCGAAGCGCGTGTTACTATTTGTCTTCTTTTACTTTCCCTGACATCTTCTATCTTTTGAAGGGCAATTTTACCAACACATGGTCCAACACGATCGACAGTTTCTAATGCTGCAGCTAACAAAGCAGTTTCAACGCGATCTAAGGAGGAAGGGATAATTATCATTCCCACCGTCTTTCGTTGTTTTTTCTGATATTGAAGTTTAACTGCAATTCGTCCGATTCGAGATGTTTTTTGTAGTTCCCTTAGATCTAATCCCTCTCCAATTAAACCTTCTGTCTGTCCAAATAACGCTCCAATGATATCAGAACGTTCAGCTACACCATTAATACTAAATTTTTCATGAATTAAGTATTTCACGGTACTAGTATCTATTTCTTCTTCATTTGCCATTTTTTCTTCACCTTTTAATCCACAAGGTGAAACGGCATAATTATTTTTGTATTGATAGCAGTAATTAACTCTATATCTTGTGTTATCCATTCACATCCATTTATCTAATCAAATTGATTGAAGTAAACAGGTGAGAGTAATATAGTAATTTTAATATGCAGTTTCACTTGTGTTTTATTAGAATCCCTTATCTATTTTCTAATCAATTAATTTAAATTCAATTGTTTTCATCCATTCTTTTATTGAAAGTTATAATTTGTAATTTTAGTTTAGTAGTCTTTTCCAACTTTTCAGCAATGGAATATGATAATCTTTAATTTTTTACTAAGTTTATACTGAATATTAGGAAAATATCCATTTATTTCCGAATATTCCCTATTATGAGGTGGATTGGAATAATCATTTTAAGGTAGTGGTGTTGATGAACTAAAATTCCAGCTTTTATCACTTTTAGGTAGTGACTACTCCTTTAATTAAATTCAGCATCTAGGATTTCCATGAGGAATATTGATTCTTCTTAATTCAATTTATACTTCCAAATTGCTAAATTGATATCCTTTTCATCAAGAGTCTTTTTTCCTGTATATAAAGAAATTTCCCAAGCTCTTTTTGAAATTTCCAGACCATATTCTTCCAACTCCTTTTGTAATGCAACTATTGCAGATTTTGCAACTCTCTTCACTCCAGATTTACGAATAATTCTATCAATCGATGAGTTTGGAATTTCTACCATATTGTTTTCACCACTATTAAAATTTCTATTAAAATTTCACTTCCATATTTTATAAAGTGATTGGGATTCATCAAACTTTCTTAATTTTCACCTCAGCTTCTAGTTAAGTAAGTTTAAAATGCTGATCTAAATACTGCGTAATATAGAGATTTTATCATCAAAGGTCTTGTTATTCTTATTAATAAGAATTTAACGAGCTTTTGTAAATTCTGAGATGATAATAATGGGACGACGTCCAGCTTCATGTTATACAAGGATCGATAGACCAGCTTATACACGTAAAAAATATATAAAAGGAGGTCCTGAGCCCAAAATACGTTCTTTCGAATTTGGTGCTCCTGGTAAAGAGTTTCCAATCGAGTTATCTCTTTTTGCTGATGAAAGGGCTCAAATCTCCCATAACGCATTGGAAGCTGCACGAATTCACGTAAATCGATTTTTAACACGATCATTAGGACGAGAAAGCTACCACTTCAAAGTATGTGTATTTCCACATCATAAGATTCGTGAAAATAAAATGATGACAGGTGCTGGGGCAGATCGTATACAAAATGGTATGCGTTTATCATTTGGAAAAGTCACTAGCGTGGCTGCCCGAGTCTATGAAGGTGATCGATTACTTCTCGTTCGTACAAATCCTGAATATTTGACTGTGGCAAAAGACGCTTTAAAGCGTGGAAAAGCGAAATTTCCTGTACCATGTCACATTGTCATAACCAAAGGTAAAGAATTAATTGTATAAGCAAAATAAGCCATTTTTTTCCTGATTTTCTAGATTTTTAATTCAGAGTATATTATCTTTCTACTATTTGCAAATAATAAGAAATTTAATTAAGATTCTGAAAGAACTGTTTAATTAGTATTTTAAAATAAATGCAAAGAAGTCACATTCTAAAAGAATTAAACCTATGATGATACTGACCTAAACTGAATTGAGCTTAATCAGGACACCAAATAAGTTCGACTATGATGTTCATGTACCTCACTGATGGTTAAAACTATTAAAACATTAAAATGTGATCTTAAATCTAGAAATTTGGAAAACTTAACATTGTGAGTAGTCGAAAATTGCTTGAGCCAAAGCAAATAATTATATTACGAAAAGATCTTAAGATGTCAAAAGGTAAAGCTGCAGCACAAGCATCTCATGCCGCTGTTGCCTCCGCAATTAGATCAAAAACCGAAAAACGGAATGATTTTGACCTTTGGTGGCGAACAGGTCAGAAAAAGGTGGTTCTTGCGGCTGAATCCGAATCTGAACTTCTAGAAATCGAAACTCGCTTGAAAAAGACTGGAGTTGTCGTGGTTAAAATTGATGATGCAGGACGTACACAACTACCTCCTAATACTACAACTGCTCTTGGGATAGGTCCTTCGATGAATAAGGAAGTAGATATCATTACTTCTTCTTTGAAATTATTTTAATCACTTGGTTAAGGAAATATTCTTCAGTGCATGTTGTTAAGATCGATCTTAAAAATAATAAAGTTATTGTGAGACCTGATAGTCCAACAGACCTTTATATATTATCCAATATCATTTCTCCTAGTGATCAAGTCATTGCTAAATCTACTCGTCGAGTACGTCGTGCTGGTAGCGAGGGTAGATCTGGAGATGAAAGTCAACGGATCACAATGGTTATTGGAATACAAGTAGAGGATTGGGCCTTTCAAGATAGCACAATTAGTAATCGTTTGCGTGTAAAAGGTAAAATATTTCAAGGACCAGAACAGCATGTGGCTATTGGATCTTATCATACTTTGAATCTTGAAATCTCTCAAACCATAACAATAATAAAACCTGAATGGACTCAGTACTATTTACAGCTTTTGAAGGAAGCTGAGGAAGCTAGTAAGAAACCTAAAATATGTCTTATCGCAATTGATACTACTGATGCCTGTATTGCTATATTAGATAACTACGCAGTCCAAATAGTCGCCCAAGAGAAGTCTCACATTTCAAGGAAACAGAGTAAAGAAAAAACACGAAATAATCAAACAAATCAATTTTTTGAAGCAATAGGTAGAATTTTAAGACATCAAGTAGTTGCAAATACCCAAAATATTATTATAGGAGGGCCTGGATTTATTAAAGAACGTCTTGCATCATTCTTAAAAGAAAAATTCCTAAAGGAAGAACTGAATATTGTTGTAGCTGGATCTCTAAGTGGAGGAAATAGAGTAGGAGTCTCTGAATTGTTAAAATCTGAGACTATTGATAAATTAGCTGCTGATTTTCGAATTTTGGCTGAAAGCAGAATTATCGACGAGTTTCTTGTTCGCCTCAATCAAGGAAGTAAAAGTATTAGTTATGGATTCTCTTCTATTAATAGAATTGCAGAAACAGGTGCAGTTGAATCCCTTGTCTTAAATGATGCTCTAATACGTGGAAATGAGGGAGTCACTTCAGAGTCACTTCAGGAACTTTTAAAGAAAATAGATCGTAACCGTGGAAAAATAATAATCATATCAACAAATAGTGAGAATGGTCAGAAGCTAAAAACCTTTGGAGGGCTCATAGCTCTATTAAGGTATTCTATTGATTGGAATTGAAAATTAAAGATTAGATTTCCCAAAAGTCTTTTAATAAAGATTGAGCTTTATTAAGGGTCAATGTAGTCTGATCTTGAGCTTTTTCGATTTTTTTTTCATTTTTACTATCATTATTATTGAAAAAAGACTGTACATAGTTAGAAATTAAAAGAGGGAACATCTTAATATTATATCCCCCTTCCAGAAAATGAGCGACTGGAATATTTAGATCTAAAGCAATATTGTTTAAAATCTGTCCTATTAAACCGAATCCTTCCAAACTTATTCCTAAAATCCCAATTGGATCTCTTTCATAACCGTCAAAGCCTGCTGAAATAGCTAATATTTCTGGTTTAAACTGGTATAGAATAGGTGTCAAAACTCTCTGAAAAGCTAAACTAATGTCAATTTCCGTCGCTCGAATACCCAGCGGAATACAAATATTAAATCCTCTTCCGTCGCCTTTTCCTATCTCTTCGACAAACCCTGTACCTGGATAAGCTCTCCTTGGATCAGCATGAGTACTAATATACAAAATTGATGGATTATATTCATGAATATAGGCTGTCCCATTTCCAAAATGATGATCAAAATCTATTATCGCAATTCTCTTATAAAGAGACTTATTAAGAGCAAATTGGGTTGCTATAGCTATATTATTGAAAATACAAAACCCCATTGGAGTAGTTTGTGTTGCATGATGACCTGGAGGTCTAACAAGAGCAAAAATGGATTTTGAAAGATTACTTTGCGTTATTGCAATTTTTCCTATCTCAACTGCCTGACTAGCTGCTTGAAATGTATAAGCATTAGCACTAGTATCTGCATCAAATCTGAAATATTGATCTATTCCTTGTGTTTTCTTAATTAAATCATAGTAATTTGCTGAATGAATAATTTCAATATCTTCTCTTGGGGCTTCTATATTATTATATTCATAAGTGATATTTGGATTAATCTGTGTTGAGAACCACGATTCCACTGCTTCGATTCGTTGAGCTGATTCAGGATGAAAAGCACCATTTGAATGTTTTTTTCCCTCTTTATTAAGTAGAAAATGGATATGAACCAAAATTTATCTCCAGAACTATTTACATAACCAAATCTGTTATTAATCTTAAAAGTTTTTTAATTGATATTACCATACGATTGAACTCTTTTGTTGAACTAATATATAATCCAAAGTAGAGTTGAAAACTTTTGTAAATAGATTAATTAAAATTAGTTTAATTATAATTTGCATATATATTGAGCTTAACAAAATCTACAGGTATTTTCTAGAGGACTAATGTTGTTTGATTTTTAATTACCATTCCAAATAAACTAGAAAAAAAGAGGAAGTCTTAGATGTGTCTGATAATTTTACAGTTTTTATTTCCAATATTTTATAGAAAGAAGTTTAAAAATATGTAACAGTTTGACCTGAATGTTCTTACTCTATTCTGAGATTTCTTACAAAGAATTTCTGCAAATAGCTCTTTATTTTGTTTTCTAAACAGATAATAGAAGACTCTACAAACTATGATTTTGTTATTAATAAATCTCTGATAATTCAAGTCTTTTATATATGAATTTCAGGAATTTTTGGATTCTCAAAAAGGAAAGGCTAATGAATAAATTGATGTCATATAGTAATAAATGTCTTGCTTAAAATGTAATATTGTGTTATTTTTCCTGATGTTAGATTTCTAGATGTTGCTTGAGAAAGATGAGGAATAATAGGTGTCACCCAAAAAAATCGAAGTAAGTAAAATCTCTTGTCTAAGAGACACAGAACTGGAGAAAACTTCCGCAGGATTTCAAGTTTCAGGATACAAGGAATTCGAATCAACAAATGAACCTGAAAAAGTGGGGTTCATCTTATCTGGCGTGAAACTGATTTCATTTCAGCAAATAATAGTAAAAGGAATTCGGCTTAGGGTCAAATGGATACCAAACGGTTTTGAAATCCGAGAAGAATTAAATCAGTTAGATGAAGCCTTACGTGGTTTAACAAGACAAAATAATATCATTTTTGTTAGTAAAGATGATAATACTCCAGTTATTATGCAAGGTGAACCTCAAGTTGAAAAAAATGAATTTGTTGGGCATTTAATACGAATTTACTGGGAATTTAATGAAATTAAAATTTTTCCTCTTCAAAAAACATCTGTGTTCCAATGTGTGTTAAATTCCAGAAATCATCGTATAGATTGTTTAGTTAAATAAGATATATTTTGAGTTTGCGACTTATTAGAAATTTTGAGTTGATATCCATGTCTAATGTTCGGATTATCGAACTTGATCGAAAAATTCAAGAAGAAAATGATAAAATTGCTAATAGGATTAGGGAAAAAAGAAAGAAATTCGAAATCCCTATGATTGATATCATGGGGAGCGTTGGATCTGGAAAAACCTCAATCTTAGAATATTTTACGCAAAATTATATTAAATATCAGAATATTCTAGTAATCAATGGTGATTTAGCAACAGATATTGATGCACAACGAATTGGTCGATTTGGTGGAACATGTCTACAAATAAATACGGGTAGAGGTTGTCATTTAATGGCTTTTCAAATTGAAAAAGCTCTTAACGGAATAAATCTAAATGATTATGGAGTCATTTTTGTAGAAAATGTAGGAAATTTAATATGTCCATCTGCTACAGATGTTGGGGCTGATCTAAAAGTAACGATTACAAGTGTGACCGAGGGGCCATATGTTTTTCAAAAACATCCAATAACTTTCAAATTAAGTCAATTAGCAGTAATTAATAAAATTGATTTAGCTAAAGTTATGGATATTGACGTAAATGATGTAATAGCTAACGCTTATAAGCTCTATCCCCACTTAAAAATCTATCCCACCAGTACAAAGTCAGGAGAGGGAATGGAGTCATTTGCTCAACAGCTAGGTCTAAAAATTCAGTGAAAAAGAAAGGAGGACAATAATTAAAAAAGACCTAGGAATCGTTTCTTTGGTTTTCCTTGTTCAACAGGTGATTCATCATCAATAACAAATCTTGCAGAAGGGAAACCACGTTTTGCTTCAGACTGTTTACCCTTTTGCGAAGAAATTATTGAGAATGGAGAATCAATATCCTCTAATAATGAGTCTAATTCCCCCTTGGGATAATAATATCCTCCTGAATCGGTAAGAGGAGAATGAACATCACTCAATACAACGATCACTCGAATTTTATTACTTAATTCTGGATCTATTGAAGCTCCCCAAATTATTTCTGCTGAATCATCGATTTCAGTAGCAATTTTCATGACAGCATCTTCTGCATCTTTTAAAGCCAATCCTTCTCCACCAGAAACACAAATTAAACATTTTTTTGCACGACTTATATCAAGATCATCTAATAGGGGGTTCCTTAAAGATTCAAAAACTGCTTCATCAACTTTTGTAGATTGATGGTCAGATTCTCCTAATCCTATCATCGCCATTCCTCCTTTAGTTAAAATTTTTCGGACATCAGCAAAATCAAGGTTAATAAGCTGTGGTCTGGTAATTAATTCAGTGATTGCCTTTACGGATCTAAGTAAAACTTCATCAGCAATACGAAACGCAGCCATCATTGTAATTTCTTCTGATAATTGAAGAAGTTTTTCATTGGGAACCACAATTACCGTATCGGAAGTTTCTTTCAATTTTTTAAGCCCTTTAACAGCATTTTCATATCTTTTTAGACCCTCCATTTCAAAGGGAAGTGTACAAATAGAAACAGTTAAAGCACCATTATCTTTCGCTTGTTTAGCTATAACAGGAGCTGCTCCTGTCCCTGTTCCTCCTCCTAAACCACAGGTTATAAAAACCATATTAGCTTGAAGCATATTTTTAATATCTTCTAAAGATTCTCGTGCAGCAGTTTCCCCAATATCTGGATTATTCCCTGCACCAAACCCTCTTGAAGAATCTTTACCGATTAATAATTTTTTATGGGCTCTTGTAGATAATAAATGTTGTGCATCCGTATTTACGGCAACACACTCAGCTTCTACACCAGAGTTCATCAACCTATAGACTGCATTATTACCAGCCCCTCCCACTCCTATGACTTGGACTCTGGGTAATCTTTCCATTAATATATCGGCAATTTCAGAATCAATTTGAGGTTGAGGGGTATTATATCTAGACACCGGTTCTTGTTGATTATTACCGAGATTTTTAAAGGATCCAGAACCATTTAAGGCTTCTTTATACTCACGATAGATAGATTGCATTAGTTATGCCTTCCTTCTTTTCACATGAGTATAACCGACAAAAAAAATAAAGGCAAATGTAATATTCTCATATTATGTTTAGATTTTCATTCAATAAGCAAAGAACTCATTTTTTTATTCAAACCACAATTTTCTTTAAAACTTCTTAAATCATTTTTATTTGAAAAATAATGCATGAATTTTCCTTAGCTCAAACAGTGTTAGAAACAGTTTTTTCTGTTGCCAAACAAAATGGTTTTAATAAAATTAAAAAAATTATCCTAAAATTTGGTACCTTTGCATTAATCCAAGAGGATCAATTTAGATTTTGTTTTGAAATTGTGCAAAAGGATATGGAAATGACTGAAAAAACTGAATTGCAAATTGAATGGGTTCCAGGTGAATTGAAATGTTCAAATTGCAAATTTGAAGGCAAAATTGAAAATCTCCCACAAGATCATAGTGAATTAGCTCCCATTTTTCAATGTCCGAGGTGTAAAAGTTATAAAACTGAAATACTTTCAGGTACTGAAACTGTAATAGACTCAATTATCGTTTAATCTATTTTATTGGAGAATAATTTTAAGCATTTATTATAATATTTTGTATAGTTTTCCTTTAGACATTAAGGTAATGTAGAGAAAGGGATAAGTATATAATATCTATTCAATCGCACTTAATTGTCTTTTACTGGATATCTAATTAGAAAAAATGAATTTATAGGCATTTGTAACGAATTTATCCTGTGATAAGATGTGAAAATTCTTGGGTTCGTGGTCTAGTTTGGCTAGGATCCGCGCCTGGGGCGCGCGAGCTCGGGGGTTCAAATAGATAGTTCAATACGAATATTCTTGAAATTCCCCTCGAACCCACTCCTTCTAATATGTTATCTTCGTTATTTTTAAATCTATATCCATCTCTTTTGATGATGAACGAGTTAGAATACCTTTTTTCAAAAGAATTATGAATTTATTCTTTATTACAATAGGATTTAGTATTTTATGAATATTTTTAAAAAATTAATCAATTCTGTTGATCGTTGAAATTTTAATCAACCTATTTGAAAAAGAATATGAAAGTCTAGTAATCGATATTCTCTTGAAAGAAAACGATAGGAGACGAGTATAGTACTTGGAATATCAACCGAAAATTCTTCCTAAACAAGATTCTCTTCCTGAAAAAGCGAAAAAAGCTGTCACATTAGTTCTTAAACCCGTGGGTTATCCTTTACGTGCAGGTGAAGAACTTACTCCTTTTTTGACAACTGACGATCCAACTTTGTTTCAACAATATGCAAGAAGTCAATGGATTGGGTTAATTGTCCAAAAAGGGAGTTTTTTATTTGATTCACTATTATTTCCAGATTATGCTTTTCGTGCAATCACTGTAGAACCGGAATCATCACAGATTACTGAAAAAACTGAAATAAGTTTAGTTGCTGAACAGGAACCAGAACCTCCTATTATCCAAAAGACAGATAAAACTCGTTTTATTGACATTGTCGGTCAAGATACGGCAAAAGAAAAATGTAAAGTCATTGCCAAATTCCTAGCCTCTGAAAAACTAATGCGTTCTGAATGGGCACCCCGAAATATTTTATTTTGGGGGCCACCTGGTAACGGTAAAACCATGATGGCAAGAGCACTTGCTCAAGAATCAGATTTCCCAATGTTTTTAGTAAAAGCAAGTGATTTACTTGGAATGTATGTTGGTGATGGTGCACGGAAAATTCAGAAACTTTACATTGATGCTAAACAAAAATCACCATCAATTGTATTTATAGATGAATTAGACACCATTGGTTTAAAACGTAATTATCAAAGTATCCGAGGGGATGTTATTGAGCTAGTCAGTTCATTGCTTGGAGAATTAGATGGTATTGAGCGTAATGAAGGTATTATCACAATTGGTTCTACTAATCAACCTGAACTTCTAGATGCGGCTATATTAAGTCGATTTGAGCAACTTATCGAATTTAAAATCCCTGATATAGATGAAAGAATGAAAATCTTAAAAAAATATGCTTCAACGTCACCAATTCCCTTTAAGAATATTCATTGGGAAATTATCGTTGAAAAAACTCATGGATGGTCAGGTAGAGATCTTAAAGAGAAAATCATTAAGAATGCAATTCATTCTGCTATTCTTAATGAAAAAAATTTCATCAATATGTCTGATTTGATTAAAGTTTTGAAAAAAAATAAAATTCTTGATGAATCACTAAACCTTTATTCATAAGAATCAAATAAAGTTTTTCATCCTTATTGTAATCAGGAGTTTAAGGTTTGGAATCAAATTCAGAGCCGTACAATACAATATTTTATTTTTTACTATCTGGGGAAAATCCAGAATTAGCTATATTCGAATTTCAGTCTGTTTTTGATGTCTTAAGAAAAGATCAATTCAAAAAATTTGCCATGAATATAAGTAGAGATAAACGAATTATTGAACTCACTTTAAATATTAATACTCAGGAATTAAATACCTTAAAATTCATTGAAAGTTTTTTAAATCGTGTAACACAGGTTCATGTCTGTTTTAAAAGAAGTTTAAATGTAGATTTTGTTAGGTATGGTATCAAATCGCTATCCGATTTATATAGACAAGTTAATGAATCTGAATTGTATATTCAAAATCCGGAAAAATCTTTTGGAATAATTATTAAGCGAATTGGTTTACCTAAGGGTTTACTAAAAGATAAATCAGTAGCCTTAGAACTATCTAAATATTTGGGAACTAGGATTCAAACAATCTTTCCTCAAAAAAAAGTAAATTTAAGAAATCCAGATGAAAGATTTCTAGGTGTTATTAGTGAACAGGGATTTTGGTTTGGAGTTCTGATAGGATCTTCATTGCGTCATAAAGTTAGACAAAGGACAGCTCATAAACGCCCATTTTTTCACCCAAGTTCAATGAACCCAATTTTACAGAGAACAATGATTAATCTTGCTGCTTTAAAAAAGAATGATTTGATGCTTGATCCTTTTTGTGGATCTGGAGGCGGACTTATGGAAGCTGCCCGAATGGGAATTCGGTCAATTGGTATTGAAATAGACAAAAAAATTCTTTGGGGAGCGTTTCAAAATCTAAAATCCTTTGAATATTCAAAAATTACATCATTAATACATGGAGATGCTTTGAAAATATGTATTTCAAAAGGGAGTATTTCAGGGGTAGTTACAGATCCTCCATATGGAACAGCAGCTTCTACTAAGGGAATGTCTCTTTCTGTATTAATTATAAGATTTTTTAAAGAAATATCGCCCATTCTTTTATCAAATCAACGTGTTGTGTTAGCAGTCCCTGCTACTTTAGAAATTGAGGAGCAAGTTTCAGAGATCTTACAAGCCTCAGTTTATAAATTCTATCAGTATGTACATAGATCATTAACTCGAAAAATTTTAGTTTTTGTAAAGAAATAATTTTCTTCCAGTTATTTAGAAAGAACTTTTAATTCCTGTAAATGAAAAATTAATGAGAACCAATATAAATGAATTATTTGAAGAATTTAAATTAGGTTTTAAGGAAAATATCTAAAATATTGCATTATTCAGTTACATAAAAGCTAGTCATTTAAAGGTAAGCTGAGATTGATTTTAATTGATAGTATATCATCATTAAAGAAGTATATACAACAAGATTCAGATTAATAGATGATTAAAAGTATTCAAGGAATCTTTTAAAAGAAAAATAATACATTTCAATCTTCTATCACGCGGGAATGAATAAATGGCTGTAACAAAACTAGAAACAATTGATGTGGATATGGATTTCGAAACAACTCAAGAAATTCCCATCCCATCTAGGTTAATCGATCAGGTTATCGGTCAAGAACAACCTGTTGAAATTATTAAGAAAGCAGCAATCCAAAGAAGAAATGTTCTACTAATCGGGGATCCTGGAACAGGGAAGTCCATGTTAGGTCAAGCACTGGCCGAATTATTGCCTCGTGAGGAATTGGAGGATATTTTATGCCTTCCAAACCAAAACGACTCTCATAATCCTCGAATAATGACAGTTCCCGCTCTTGAGGGAAGAAAAATTGTAGATCATTATAAGCAATTAGCACGAAAAGCTGATCAACAGCGAAATATGCTTTTATTGGGAATTCCTGCTCTTATAATAATAATTGCCATTCTCTTCTTTACATCAGAGTTATTATTTGCATTTTTGGTTGCCCTTGTAGCATTTTTTGTAATAGGTCAATTTAGAAGTAGACGAGAAAATTTGGTACCAAAATTATTAGTTGATAATTCAGAAAGTACAAGCGCACCATTTAATGATGCTACTGGAGCTCACGCTGGAGCTCTTTTAGGTGATGTTAGACACGATCCTTTTCAATCTGGAGGCTTAGGAACTCCTGCTCATGATCGTGTAGAAGCTGGATTAATTCATAAATCTCATAAAGGAGTTCTCTATATAGATGAAGTAGCAACCTTAAATCAGAAAACTCAACAACAACTATTAACAGCAATGCAAGATAAACAACTCGCCATAACAGGACAATCTGAGCTATCTAGTGGGGCTATGGTTAGAACTGAAGCAGTTCCTTGTGATTTTGTCCTTGTTGCCTCTGGGAATATAGATACCGTTCGTAGAATGCATCCTGCTTTACGTTCACGTATTCGTGGTTATGGATATGAAATTGCAGTTAATCATTCAATGCCTGACGATATGGAGAATCGCCGTCGGCTTGTTCGTTTTGTAGCTCAAGAAATTGTTAAAGATGGAAAAATTCCTCATTTCTCACGAAGTGCAGTTTTAGCAGTTATTCTGGAAGCAAAAAAACGAGCAGAACGCAAAAACCGACTATCTTTACGACTAAGAGATCTGGGCGGATTAATTCGTGCTGCAGGAGACATTGCTCGGGAGGAAGGCGTACCTTTTGTTGAACCTCGACATGTATTTGCTGCACGTGGTTTAGCTCGTTCATTAGAAAATCAATTAGCTGATAAGCAAGTAGAACATAAAAAAGAATATCAAGTTATTAAGACAAGCGGAGGAAAGATTGGAAGAGTAAACGGACTTGCAGTTTCATCTGATCCTGCTGGTGGTGCTAGAGGAGGGCATATTACACCAATTGAAGCACAAGTAACAGTAGCTCAAGGCGTTGGTGGGAGAACTATAGCTACAGGACAATTACGAGTCATTGCACGTGAATCCGTACAAAATGTTTCTGCATTGATCAAAAAATATACAGGTCAGAATATATCAAAAATGGACGTTCATATTCAATTTTTAGGGTCATATGGTGGTATTGAAGGAGACAGTGCAAGTATTACCATAGCTACTGCAATTATGAGCGATTTACTAAACCTTCCTGTTCGACAGGATTTAGCAATGACAGGATCTCTTTCAGTAAGAGGTGAGGTTTTGCCTGTCGGAGGGATTACAGCGAAAGTAGAAGGTGCTGCTCTTGAAGGTGTTTCTGAGGTCATAATTCCCAAGGTTAACGAAGCTGACCTTGTTTTAGATGATAAGACCAAAGAGAAAATTAAAATAACTTCTGTGGAGACTATAGATGAAGTACTTGCAATTGCATTGATTGGATGGGATCAGAAGAAGCAATATGTCACATTGAACCAGCAATCTCATAAACAATCATCAATTCCATCATCCTCTAATCCCACAGGACTTCCTAGTTAAATAATTTAACGTTCAATACTTGATATTGATAAGATATTCATTAAGCTAGCTATTTGGAACTTCTTGATATTTATCTAAATATTAAATGAAAATATTAGATTTTTCATCTTAAATTGCAGAATTCAAGAAAAAATTTTAGAATATTTATTATTCTTAATATTTAATTTTATATCTCTTTTAATCCTACGGTTAATTTCTCAATTATTATAAAAGAAGAGAGTAGAAAGAGAGTCTATCTTAAATCTTACCAAAAAACTAGGTGATGATCCAATTAATAAAAAAAACCAAAAATTAAAAATCAATAATAGAAAATGATTGATTTGTTATAAAGTTGGGACAGAAACAGCTTAGCATAAATTCAGGATCCGTAGCTCAGCATGGACAGAGCGGCGGCCTTCTAAGTCGCAGGCCGGGGGGTCAAATCCCCTCGGATCCGCCATTTTCATAAATAATATTCTGGATTCCAAAAATTGGACTCGTAGCTCAGCATGGATAGAGCATCTGCCTCCTATATGAAAATCTACTAAAGTTCGTTGAGAAAGCAGAGGGTTCGGGGGTTCAAATCCCCTCGAGTCCGTTCTTCAGTGATTTTATTTGAATATATGATAAGGGCCCTTAGCTCAGTATGGACAGAGCGCTTGCCTCCGGAGCAAAAGAGTTGGTTATTCTTATCTTCTCGAAAGAGGTCGCGGGTTCAAATCTCGTAGGGCCCGTCAAGTTATATAAGCTAAAATAATGTTGTAATGGAAATTTTTTTGATTTAATTCTCAATTTGGTTTATAGTCATTTTTTTGATCCTAAAAACCAATCTTCGTATTCCTTATGTTTTTTTCGTTTTTTCTCGTGCTCATCTTCGGCATCGTCTAGTTGAGCTTCCCATAAGGCTGTCTTCTGGCGATGATGCATACGTTCATATTCTCTACGACGCAGTGCTAACCCACAAACTGTACATACATAGAATGGTGATTGCCATTTTGCTTCACCACTACATTCAGGACATCTTGCCACATATTACACCTTTAATTTTGAAATTTTATTCTTTTTTTCTATTTAATGGATTTTAGCTAAGGATTGAAGTCTTTTTCTTAATTCATTTAGCCAATTTTTTAGTAGATCTCTAGGAGATTTATAAGAGCGCGAGTATTTAAACATTAAAGTACAATAATCAAGGTAATATTTTAGCTTATTATTATATTGCAAAATCTGAAGCCTTTTGAAGAAAAACTGAAATTGTGATAAATTATATAAAATAAAACCATGAAGAATAGTAATTTTCAGAATTTTAAGGGATGAGATAATGTTTAGAATTGTTAACTTAAGAAATGAATCGATTTCACAAAATCTAGAAATTAAAAAACGTTTAGAACACTATCTTAATGTCCAAAAGGGGAAAAAATTAGCTCATTACTTGATTGCAAAGAAAACACCAACTAATGTAGAAAATCTCAATAATCTTAATATTCAAGAATTATGGGATCTTCATAAGAAAACCAGAAGAATATTCGATCATTTAAATCAGCAGATTCAAGACGGAAGATTATCATTTAGCGAGGTCCTAACCCCTCAAATTTCATTTTTAGATTTAAAAGTGCATCTTGCTAATATTATATTGAACCAATGTCATTTTTGCGAAAGAAGATGTGGTATAGATAGAACAAAGGATCAACGAGGTTTTTGTCGTTTGTCTACAGAAAGCGTGATCACTTCTGCTTTTTTACATATTGGAGAGGAACCCCCGTTGATTCCTTCAGGAACAATTTTCTTTACAGGCTGTACTTTTAAATGTATTTTCTGTCAGAATTGGACAATTTCTCAAGAATGGGGGAGTATTGATAAGTTGAAAGAAGGTAGAATCATTGATCCTCAGTCTATTGCCCAAATCATGGTAGATCTATCGAAAAATGGTGCAAAAAACATAAATTGGGTAGGAGGTGAACCTACTCCGAATATACATAATATTTTAAAGTCATTGACGTATTTCAAAGAAAACATAATCCAATTATGGAATTCAAATATGTACCTTAGTCCTGAAGGTTTGGATTTAATTCTTGATGTCATTGATTTTTGGTTACCAGATCTTAAGTTCTATGAAAACCAATTTGCTTATGAGATGACTCAAGCTCAAAACTACTGGGAGATTATAACACGTAATATTAAGCAAGCTTATGATTTTGGGACTAAGGAAATGATAATTCGACACCTTGTAATGCCTGAAAGAGTTGAAAAAGACACTTTACCGATCTTAGACTGGTGTTCACAACAGACAGAACAAGCATTTGTAAATATTATGGGTCAGTGGAGACCAGAGCATAAAATTTCTGGGAATAATGCATATCAAAATCTTAATCGACGACTTAAAGGAGAAGAATTGGTGCGTGCTAGAAATTATGCTGACAAATTGGGTATTTTATGGCGAGAAGTCTCTTAACTATAATATATATTATAAAGGAATATAAGTTGTTTGAAGTTGATCATAAGTTGGATATTCTTCAGCGATTCCAAGTTTTAGATTAGGAAAAGACAATAACAATTCATCTTTGAGATCTTCTAATAATCCTGCATTTGTGAGTATTCGATGTTTTTTAGTATCTAAATGTACCCATTCCTCTGGAACTTCAAATTCGGTAATTAGGATTTCTTTTATTTCTTTTAAGTTATCAAACTCGGATTCAATTACCCCTCTGATTAATAACCCTCTATCTATACCATTATCAATTATTATATCTGATGGTAAGTGGACAGACTGAGCAATTCGAAATAAACGGTTTGATAATTGCACTGTGTCTTTTGTACGAAGAGCACAAAAATGGACTGGAACATTAGAACTTGAATTAGCCCATATTACAATTTCATGCCCTAATTTCAAGCTTTCTTCAACCGCAGAAGGATTGTGTGGATCACATTTCAACCCGTGTGCTAATAGCTTACGATAATTGGTTTCGCTTACCTCCAGCTCATTGAAATTTATAAAATAAAAGCTTTTTTTTCCTTCAATAACTTTTTCAAACTTTTTAATTAACTTCTGATAATATTTAATACCCTTTGTAGGGATTATTGGGACTTCGATACCAATATCTAGTGTTGTTTTTAACGCCAATTCAATTTTCTTAAAATCTTCTTCAATATTTTTAATATGAAAACGAAGTTCTGAAATGTAAGGAGCAATAGTATTTAGCTTGTCTTCATCTAATTCTTTTCCCCTAGTATAGACGTGGATATGAAAGGATTTCGACTTTGAAAAGAGGATTTTACAAAATTCAAGTGTCTGATTGAAACTATGTGATTCTAAAGGATCTCCCCCAGTCATACTTGCCCCTTTAGCATCCATTATTGTCTTTTCTATAATAAGATCATCAATTTTTCTTATTGGTCTCTCATTGGCAAAGGCAAAAGGAGAAGCTTTCCTTTCCAAACTTAAAGGGCAGTAAAAACATTTACTTGAACATTCTGTTGAGACAAGTACAACTAATTTTTGACCAGAAATACATTGGGTACAGCCTTTAGACAAAGATTTTGTGTACATACTCCCCCAAGATGTATTATGAACAGATGATTTCATCATAAACCTCTAAAAAAAGGATTAGATCAAGGAATCTTTATTCTTTATAATAAACTTTAAATTGATCTCCTTCGGAGACTACACGATATACTCCAGGTAATTCAGCCTTTCCAAGGACTTTTTTTGTATAAAATTTTATTTTTCGGGAAGAAAGATTATTGATTACAATTGTCTTTCCTTCTTTTTTTGGTTTTAAATTTTCCTTGTCTTTAATTACTTTAACTATCTCATCAACCAAATCAGAATCAGGGATATCAGATAAATCAATTTTCATTTCAATTTCTCCTTTAATTTAAATCAGAGTACATTGGATCAGGAATAATATCATCAAGATAATTTAATAGAAGCTCATAATTATAGTTATTCCTTGATTGAATTAGATTAGCTTCTGAAGCCACGTATTTAGAACACTCTCCTGTGCGATTTAATGGGGAGAGTTTTTTAAATGAGCAGGCTCGACTAATATCAAGGATCACAGATTCCAGAGGTTTTTCAAGGAGTTCTGTTCGGACATGAGATTCTGAAACCAATCCAAAAGCCAGACCTGTCGAAATTACAGGCTCACTTTTCATAACATATCTTAGTAGACAATCGACATGACCTAGATATCCTTCTTCACCTTGTACAATTTTTTCTTCATATAGGTCTTCTAAAGAAAACTTAGCTCCACAATGAGAACATACTAACCCAGCTCCACGAATAATTAGATCATAGATAACATATAAGTCGATTTCTAAATCTTCGATGTCCAATTGATTCATTGCTCCAAACTGTACCCCTTAAGGAGTTTTAGCTTCAATTTATTCTCCAATCTTCTCGGTATTTATACTATTTTCTATCCGAATCCTTTACCTTTAACATTAGAGAAGATATTTAGAGAAATTTTTTCGAATAAAATTATTGTTTTATGAAGAAATTTAATTGAGGAATGGTTTTAATCCATAATCTTCTCATGTTAATTTTAAAGAAGCTGTTTTTTTTCTATAGATATTTAGTAAGAGTATCCAATTTTCTCCGAAAAAGGCTGGATAAATTCATTTTCTATAAAACTTTATTTAAATTAGCTTGGTTTATTTTTTAAACAAATATAACCGAAGAATTTCTTTAGTATTATCTAAATTTTTCGATTTAAGTTACCTTCTATAGTTAAAATTATTTATTTAATTATTTTACTAATAAACGAAGGCTTTTTTCTTCTCTCTGCTTCTCAAAATATATTTTTCATATCAATTATTTATTCAAAGAGTAAGGTTTATCTAAATTATACAAAAATCTTTCAAGTGCTCAAAAGAGAGCTTAATTCGAGAATTAAATCTTCAATTTCAAATAATTTAGTATAAAACACTTTCTAACCTTTTCTAGAAAAGTACAAAGCGCGGTGGAAGTAAAATGGAAGATAAAATAGAAAATTCAAAAATGCTTTTACAACAAATCTCGAATGATCACTCTGTACCTAAGAACATTAGACGTGCAGCTAAAGAAGCTTATATGGCAATCATTGGTAAGAATAGTCAAGATGACGATCCCCCTGAAGTCAGAGCAAACCTTGCTATTTCCATTTTAGATGAAATTAGTCAAGATCCGAACTGTCCTCTTTTTGCACGGACAACTATATGGAATGTCTTATCTCTTCTCGAAACAATCACAACAGATTCTTCTAAGGACTAAATAGTCCTCTAATTTCTCAAAATTTTTGTATTTCTTTCCTTAATAGTCATAAATACAAATTATAGCTCTTCTACAGGGATATTCAGACTTTGAACAATCTGATTTGCCTCTTTAGGAGATGTCTTGAATGTATAGAGCCTTTTTTTTGTTCGAAGTTTTAATTTCACAATTTCAGAGTTTTTAACCCTTTTAACGTAACAGATAGAGGCTAAACCAAGTGTAGCCATAAATTCTTCCTTTGTTTTCAATTCCTCTGGCATAAAACAGTCCTCATGATAAATAATCTCATTTCATTCTGTTTTGGTTTGAATTTTTATGATTATTTACTTTTAATTTACATCTACCTTATACTTAATTCTTTTCAGTTCTCCATTACAATTGGAACAAAAATCGGTATTATTTTTTTCTATTTGTCCACAATTTCTACATTTTAAGTACCATTTTACTATTTCTGTAATTTTTTTACCTGATAGGGTATTTATTGCTATGTTTAGAAGAATAGCAAGATTTTGTAGTCTATAATCATTAGTTATTAACGTTGCTCCAATTTTCCATGATAAAGCCAATATTTCAATGTCTGAAGAAGATAATAGGGTATTAGGATCAATCTTTTCAATTTTTTTATGTATTATTATCAGATCCTTATGATCTGGATGAGAAATTATAATTTGTTTAGTTTCTTGTAAAATCTCAAAGTTCATTCTTGATTTAAAGTCCTTTAATTCATTAAAAATACTAGGTGTGGTATAGAATTGAGAGTTCTCTAATTTTTGAAGCATTTGAAAATCATATCCAATAAAAACTGTCGCATCTAAGACATATTTTTTTTGGAACGCTTTCAAATTAATCCCTTATTTCTGGATGGATATGTTGCCTCCATCTTTTCATGAATTTCTGGGATCGATAAAAGCTCACAGTATTATCGGATAAAGAAAATTCTAATTCAATTGGAGTAGTAAAATCTTGGGAAACTTGACCATCAATTACAATTTTTATTAGATTTACACGGGTAGCACACCGAACAGCTATTTTTCGAAAATGTGCAAGAATTACTGGACGTATTGCCAAACTTATTGGATTAATCCAAGAAAGTTCAATAATAGCTAAGGCTGGATCTACTATTGATCCCCCACTGGATAATGCGTGTCCAGTAGAACCAAGAGCAGATGATATAATTAAACCATCAGCTAAAGTACCAGAAGTAACCATATCATCAATTAAAACTTTAAATTCAATTGGTTTTAAAAGATCTACAGAAGTAATAACAATCTCATTAATTGCTGAACCAATACTGACTCCATTTGCAAAAGCTTCAACTCTTTGATGTTTTTCTAATTTAAATTTTTGATTAAAAAAAGATTTCAGGTTTGTTTTAATTTCCTCTGGCTCAATTTCAGTCATGAAGCCTTTTCTACCTTTATTTATTGATAATATCGGGATATCAGGACGTGAACGTGCTGCACGTAATATCGTTCCATCCCCACCAATTGTTATAAGACAATCAACTTTCATATCTTCAAGATTAACTCGCTGAACTTTTTCTGTTAATTTCGGGCTTGATTTTAAAATAAAATCATATAGTTCTGGATTTACGTAGTAAGAAATCGAAGATGTTCCTTTAACTGATAAAATTTCATTGAATATACTTATTGTTTCTTGAAAGAGAACATGGCTGAAAATACCTATTCTGGATACTTTCACCAATTTACACCTATTCTATTAGCTGAATTATACGTCCATTTCACGTACTTGGATGATTTTTTTTCTATCCATAACAACCCAGTACTCTATCTCTACTGTTTTTCCTTCTTCAAATAATGCGGTTAATTTAGATTTCAATTCATCTTCAGAGGGAGGTTCCGCTTCAAACATACCATAAGTCTCATTATCCATAACTTGGACGAAACCACTCGGATCAATATTAGTTACTTGTCCAGTTTTCTTTTCAATAATTGGGACATTGATCCGTTTATCCACTGGTGAAATAAATTGCCTTTTTTGGTTATCAAACAAACCAACCATCATTATTCGTGCTTTTGCTGCCCCATGTTTTCCTGGTTTACTTTTGTCAATTGAAATTACCTTACATGGTTCATTTGAATCTGGATCAATCATATAACGTCCTTCTTTTAGACTACCCACTTTCTTTGGTTCATAAGACATCTTTTTACACCATTTTTTCATTATCCACTGATTAAAAAAGTGATCTGGGTGAATTCTATTTGCAAATTGCAAGAAATTTGTTGTTTTTTATTTTTTGGGAAAAACTATATGTTTGATAAGCAATTATATCAGTGTTATAAGTTGTCAAATAATATAGATTATTTTCCCTAATTGAATATTAAATAACATCTTTACCCACCAAACTCAAAATTTAACTCTCTCATCCCTCATTTTTTTTTCTCAATTAATTTATTATCTTATTAAAAGAAATTCTCACTTTCATTAATGAATAAGTAACTAAGTCGTTCATCAATAAATCGTTATAAATTCGACTTAAAAGAGTAGTAAATGAAAGTGCTGATAGAATAAAGATAATATTATGGTGGTATTAAATTGTTTGCACCTAAGGGTTTGGGTTATGATAGAGGGAGTACAATATTTAGTCCAGACGGAAGATTATTTCAGGTTGAATATGCAATCGAAGCTGTTAAACGTGGGACAACTGCAATCGGAATAAAAACTGTTGAAGGATGTTGTTTAGCAGTTCAAAAGCGGTTACATACTTCTCTAGTTGAAAAAGAAATGGTAAAAAAGATTTATGCTATTGATGACCATATCGCCGCTGCAATTGCTGGTTTAACGGCAGATGCACGTATATTAATTAATCAAGCTCGTATTCAAGCTCAAATTCACAGAATCACATATAATGAAGCTATTACAGTTGAAGCTCTTACTCGACAAATATCTAATGTAAAGCAAATTTATACACAACATGCAGGTGTTCGACCTTTTGGAGTATCATTATTAATCGCTGGTTGTGATGAAGAATTAGGTCCTCAACTATATATGACTGAACCTAGTGGTAGTTACTGGGGTTATCGTGCAATAGCGATTGGTTCAGCTGCACCCGCTATCATTGAATTCTTAGAAGGAGAATATCCTGAAACATTTAAAACTCTAGAAGAAGGAAATAAATTAGCTTTAAGAGCTTTAAGCCAAGTCTCAGAAGGACCTTTAGATGGAGATATGATTGAGATCGCTATTATTACAACTGAAAAGCGTTTTCTCGAATACCTTGATAGAAAAACAATTGATGCTTATATTGATAATCTATAGGAGATAATTCTATGTTAAGGGATACACGAAGGGTCGATCTAAGTGGAAAATCCGTTATTAGAGCAAAAGTGCAAGGAAATAGATTTGAAATTATCGTCAATCCTGAATTGGCACTGAAATATAAAATGAATCTTTTAGAAGATTCAATTGGAATAAATGAAATATTAGAAACCGATGAAATATTTCAGAACGTTAGTAAAGGGGAGAAGGCGCCTGATGAGCTTCTTATTAGTTGTTTTGAAACCAAAGAAACTCTAGAGGTGGCAAAGATCATCCTAGAAAAGGGAGAGCTTAATTTAACCGCAGAACAGAGACAAGAATTCTTTGAAAAGAAGAGAAAGCAAATTGTGAATATGTTAGTAAAAACCTGTATAAATCCTCAAACTCGAACACCTCATCCAGCAACTAGAATCGAAAACGCAATGAAAGAAGCCAAAGTAATGATAAATCCTGCCATTTCCGCAGAAAGCCAATTAAAAGATATTATTAAAGAATTACGACGGATTATCCCGATAAGTATGGAAACTGTGAAAATGGCGGTAAAAATACCTCCTGAATTTACAGGTAAGGCTTATGGCGAAGTGAAACGAACTGCTGATATTGAAAAGGACGAATGGCAAAATGATGGCCATTGGATTGCCGTTGTTTCTATCGCAGCTGGATTACAAGGCGAGTTCATTGATCAGGTTCAATCAATGACAAAAGGCCATGCTGAAATAAAAATCTTAGAACGAATTCGACTTTAATTTTATGTTTAGATAAAAGATCATTTGAATTATGAAGTGATAAATATGGAAATTTTAGTTACAAGAAATCAATTAGTTATCCCTGGTGATTTACTCGCGAGAGGATCAGGAATTAAACCAGGTGGGGGTGTTTATAGGAAAAAAAAGGGAGATTTACATGAAATCTATGCTCTTATGATCGGTCTTGTGAATATTCGAAAGAATATTATTGGTGTAGTTCCATTAGAAGGATGCTATGTACCATTAGAAGGTGATATAATTATAGGAATGATTACAAGAGTTGGTTTTACTTCTTGGACGGTCGATATTAGAGGGCCCTATGTAGGTAATCTTAGAGTGAATAATGTCCTTGATAGAGACTTCGATTCTACACGGGACAACTTGGAAAGGATTTTAAATGTTGGAGACATAATTAAGGCTCAAATTACTAATTTTGATAGAACTAGAGATCCAGTTCTCACACTTCATGGGCGAGGCCTAAGAAAAATAGATAGTGGTCGGTTAATTGAAGTCGATCCTGTAAAAATTCCTCGAATTATTGGCAAAAAAGGTAGTATGATTCAATTATTAAAAAATATGACCAATTCTCATATTTTAGTGGGTCAAAATGGTCGAATAGTTGTAAAAGCTGATAATTTCTATATCGAGGATTTAGTTATTCGTGCTATCAGAAAAATCGAATTTGAAGCTCATACGAGTGGATTAACTGATAGGATTCGTGAATTTTTAGAAGAAGAGAAATTAAGGGTAAAAAATAAAGGTGAATAATATGAGTCAAGAAATGAAATCACTTCTAAGAGAAGACGGTAAACGCTTAGATGGTAGGGATTTATATGAATTAAGGCCAATTTCAATGAAAACAGGAGTTCTAAAAAGAGCCGATGGGAGTAGTTATTTAAAATGGGGTAACAACAAAATTCTTTGTGCTGTTTATGGACC
>WOR8_10000241_pt1 | contig 68479 bp, 54 predicted proteins | sample DeeMarSeWOR38_10_FD_19890 | JGI IMG/M metagenome (IMG submission 19890)
CTCTCAAGTGAGAGCTTCGGTGATTATTACCTTCCCCACATCATCATTCCATTCAGCAAGGCGTATCCTCTCATACGGGTATCCATGAATATTCTACCGACTGAACAGGTGGTTGAAAAAACCGCCAGTCTAAATTGCGATCTGGGATTCATTTCCTATCCCGTTGAACACCATAAATTATTGGTAAAAGAAATTCTTGAAGATAAATTGGTTATCATTGCGGTGCCTAATCATCCTCTGGCGCGTAAAAAGAATTTAAAGCCCGAAGATCTGGAGGGGCAAAATTTTATTATGCACGAGAAAGGATCTGCTCCTCGCCGGGCGATTGACGAATTCATTCGCAAAAACGGCATTTCGATTGGAATACCATTAGAGCTTTCCAGCAACCGGGCCATAAAACGTGCTGTGGAGGAAAGGGCCGGCATTGCGCTCATTTCCAGGAAAGTCGCTACCGAGGAAATACGTGCCAAGCGATTAAAGGCGATTAACCTGGCGGACCCATCAATGACACGAAAATTCTTTCTAATCCACCACAAAGACAAATACATTTCGGAGTCCCTCAGACGTATGATGAACATGGTATTTAATTGGACAGCAGATTATGCCAAAAAACTGTCCTGACCATCATTGAATTCCCCGGCGGTTGGGTGCCGTTGCATCATGCTCTCTGACATTCAGTGAAAACCACGCCATCTGGATCGCAAGAATGGTCAGTGCGTCGGTAATTTTACCTTCAGCAATCATGTGCAATACGTCTTCGAACGGATGATTGACCACATCAATAATCTCATCTTGATCGAGATTCTGTTTGGATGGTGTTAACTCTCTCGCAATGTACACATGGATTTCTTCATCCGAATAAGCCGGGATAATGTGAATTTTTCCGAGTTTAATAAGTTCGTTCGCCTTCAAACCGGTCTCTTCTTCCAATTCCCGTTTAGCGCAATCAAGAGGGGACTCACCGGGCTCCAGCGTGCCGGCAGGGATCTCCAGCAAATACTCCCCCACCGGATGTCGATACTGCAACTCCATGACGACCGTATTGTCGTCCAGCAAAGGGACAACCGCAGTTGAACCCGGATGCCGAATAAACGCCATGTTGGTACTGCGGCCATTTGGCAGGGTAAGGTCTTCGGTAACAAAATCGAACATGCGGCCTTCATAAACCTTATTTGACCTGTTGACAATTGCCTTTTTGGGAAAACGTCTGTCTTTTTTCATAATGCGTGCACAAGGGGCTCTAAATCCAGCAATTCAGCCCTAAAAATCCCCCTTATGTTGATCACATAAACTCCGACGGCCACCAGCAACATTCGTTTGGCCACCGCACCCGCAGGATCGGGTTATCTGCAATCGTCGAGTGAATTTATTTGTTTTTATCCTCTTCCCCATTTTTTCAGATAATCAGCACAAAGCGCTTCCTCTGACGGGATGTACTCCTCTTTTGGAATTGACAGCAGGGTATAGTTGAGAAAGTTTTCCCAGTTTATATTGCCACTGAAGATGTTGCCCGCCCAAGTCCCGCAACCGAGCGTATCTGTTGTGGGCAGCCCGGTGGTCCATCCGCCACTGTTGGCATGGGCGTGCGGCATGTTGCAGACGACCCGCCCCACGTTGGCCCGCAAAGCGAGTTTGACCCGCCGCTCATCATTTTCACTATGTATGGATACGGAATGACCTTCCCCGGAGAATTCAAGAATATTCTCCAGTCGGTCCAGCATTTCATCAAAATCGGTCCATTTCCAGACCGTGAGCACCGGCGAGATTTTTTCACCCGAGAAACGATCCTCCGGACCTATCTTCTCACCAATGACCATCATGAACCGGGTGCTTTCAGGAACCGTCAATCCCGCCTTCTGGGCAATAAAAGTTGCCGGGCGAGCCACAATATCTCTGTTTAGATGGGTTCCGTCCGGCCACATGTATTTCCTCAATTTTTCACGCTCATCGGTGTTGCACAGATAGCCGCCTTCGGATTTCAAGGCCTCGATCATATCATCGTAAATATCCTCATAGAGCGCCACCGCGTTTTCAGACGAACAAGATGCGGAATTGTTGGCAATCTTTGACAGCCTGATTTTATGGGCGGCAGCGGCAATATCGGCCGTTTCATCCACAATCGATACCACATTGCCGGCACCCACCGTCTGGGATGGCTTTCCGGCCGCATAGACCACTTTCACCAATGCGGCACCGCCGGTGGCGACCGCAAAGTCGCAGTTGGCCATCAATTCGGAAGTTTTGGCATGGCTTGTCTGTTTGATGCACTGCACCAGATCCACCGGGGCGTCAATTTTTTCAAGCGCCTTGCGCACATGCTGAACCGTTTCATAGGAGGTCTTCTGGGTGCGCGGGTGGGGCGAGACGATCTGAGCATTTCTGGTCTTTAGCGTGCCCAAGGCCAGGCAGCAGATAGTGGATTCCGGGTTTGTGCAGGGCACGACGTTGGCAATCACCCCGATCGGTTTGGCGTATTTGCGGATCCCTAAAGCTTTATTCTCTTCAATCATACCGCAGGTTTTGGCATTTCGCATATCCCAGAGGGTCCCCAGGGTCTTATTCTTGATTTTATTCACCTTATCTTCGGCATTGCCGATATTGGATTCATCCACGGCCATATGGCCCAGTTTATAGCGAACGTCATCTTTTAAGAGCTCCCAGGCCACCGCCTGAACCATCTCGTCGACTTTTTCCTGGGGCCAGTATTCGACTTCACGAAACGCCTTTCTGGCCCTGGCATACATTTCCTGAATGTTTTCTTCCATGATGTCTCTCTTTCTGTAATAAATTGTATTTTATTAGTTTTATCTGACAGGATAACGAAGAATAAAAACCCAATAAATCCAGGAGATCCTGTCTAAGAATAAAAAATTATAAACGAATCCCTTCATTGTCTAAATAATTTTTGCCGCAACAATAAGCTAAAAAGTATTAACTCCGAATACCGATTCCCTCCCGCCATCGCTTACACTCACGCGAAGCAGGCGGATCAAATTTCAAAACAAATCCAAAATAAAAAACATCGAATCGAATTTACTTCAGCGGAAGTGTGTATCCCATATTTCGGAATGCCTCCTTGGCCACCGCAAAGAAGTCTTCAATATCTTTGTGGGTAATCTGGCCTAGATTGCATAATCTAAAGGTTTCCAGGCCGAACATTTTGCCGGGGTAGATGGTGAAGCCGCGATCATAGCAATAGTCGTGGAGCTTAAGGAAATCAAATTTTTCATCCTCCGGCGCTTTTACCGTCACTACCAGGTGCCCCTGAATCTCTTTGTCGATCACCGTATCGAGTCCAATTTCTGCCAACCCTTTGTGAATAGCCTGCCAGCAATTTGTCAATCGCTGGAAGCGGGTCTGTTCTCCTTCCGCCCAGTATTCCTCGATAGCCTGTCTCAGGGCATATATCGTTTGCACCGGTGGGGTGAAATGCATTTCACCAACGCGTTCAAAAAAATCATATTGCATGTAAAGATTGCAGTAGTAAGATCGTTTGGGATAATCTTTTGATTTTTCGATTCCTTTGATGCGGCCGACGGTCCAGGACACACCCGTCATACCCGCAAGGCCTTTCTGGGCCGAAGACATGCAGAAGTCGATGTTTTCTGCTTCAACATCTAAGGGAATCAGGCCGTAAGTCGAAATCGTATCTGCCACAAAAACACATCCATGGTCATGAGCAATTTTACCGATTTCTTTGACCGGGTTTAATACCCCGGTACCAGTCTCATGGTGGGTAGTGGCGACCACCGCAATATCCTTGTCGGCTTTAAGGGCGTTAATGACGACATCCAGATCCGGCCGGCCGGTTGAGGGAAATTTGAGATTTATGCAAGGTATGCCGTAGTAAGCGGCAATCTCGGCCATACGCGCTGAATAGGCCCCATTGTTCACAATACAGATCTTCTTGTTTTCAGGTACCAGAGAGTTGACCAAAACATCCTGGATAATGGTTCCGGAGCCTGTGAATAGCACCGCCGTGTATTCTTCAGGATTGCCGTGCACGACCTTCACCAGTTCTTTGCGAACCTCATTCATGACGGCGACAAATTCTTCTTCCCGCGGGCAGATGTCCGGCACCACCTGGGCATATTTGACCGTATCGGTGGTGGTGGCGGGGCCGGGATTCAACAGAATATTCCGTTTTACAGGCTTTACGACTTCCATTGGTTGTCCTCATTAGAAAAATGACTAAAATGCATTATTCGATCTTATCAGTAGCAACCATAAATATATATCCGATTATACCAATATTTCAGGCGGAACCGTCCTTAAAGTTTACCGACTTTTTTAATCCCCGACTTCTTACTCGGATCTTCGATCTCCTCTACGATCGAATGCCCGCTGCCGATGATTTTCTTTCTTTCTTCTCTGGCTGCCGCCCATTCATCGAGCGTTTGGCAGATCCCCGATTGGGCGACATTGTTTCGATCCCTCAACGGCGGTACCGGCCGATCGTCAGGCCCGTCATAAAAGTCTTTGGGGGTCAGGGTCTGACCGGTACGGCAGTATTCATCACGCTCGATTTCCTCGATGTAGTGGGCACCGGCGGCAAAAGCACGGGTTACCGCCAGGATGGCCCAAGTGGCTTCCGGCGAGAAGCCGAGATCCAGCATGGTGGCCCCGGTGGCGCCCAGCATATCCAGATCAACCGGTTCTTCACTTAAATTTTGGGCCGCTGCCACGATCTTTTGGGCGAAATCAATATACTTTCCGGCCACCCCGAGCTTCTGCGCCCGGGCGATCATGCGCTTGGCCGCCGGATCCATGAGCATTAGACTGGAAACACCCAGGGCCTCGTCATCCCAATTTTCCTTTACCAGAAGTTCGGCCGTGTCCTCCAGCGGCAGGCCTTCATCTTCGGCTTTTTTCATATATGTTTCCAAGCGGTTGCCGAAAGCCGAGTAAGCCCCGAACGCATGTCCGAAGGCCAGTATCGATGCTCCGGCGGCCTGGGTTAGAAAGGTTTTGGATTTGGCCACCATGCGGGACATGACCGCCGGCATGGACAAGCCGTCCTCCAGCGCCAGAATCATGACATAATTGAGCATTTGCTCCTCTTCGATCAACGGGATCCTGGCCTGATAGTCAATAAACAACATGTCAACGACACCGTAGCCCTGCTCCATGACCTCGGTGGTATCATACCCTCGCGACACAATCCGATGCACATTTTTATAAGCAATTTCGGAAACCCATTGAAAAGGGAGCCGTTTGGTATCCAGGGGAACCGTACCGTATTCTCGTTGACCGTAATCAAAGGGGTTTTTCGAACTGTCCAGGTTGCCGATTTTCCCTTTCTGCTGATTGAGCTCCGGTTTATGCGTTAAATCACCCATTTTTTGTATTCCCCCTTCTCTTTCTCTTTTCTGGCGTGGGCCTGCCTTTCTTCCTGGGTGGGAACGATTCGATCATCGGGACCGACATATTTAATCATGGAAAGATCGATCATCTGGACCATGGGTTCATTTCTCGAAGCACCCCAGGCGCGCCCTTTTTTCATATTAAACAGGGCATGGGCCGCACAGCTGAAACCCCGGCAAACACTCCCCAGACACCAGGCCGCATTAGGAGAAAACCCGATTTCCATCAGGGCCGTGTTGCCGGAGCCGACAACGTTTACGCCCACATGTGACCGCCCCTCTTTTTTTCGTCGGGCGTGAAAATGCTTTTCAAGCGCCCTTTGAAACTCGAGGTAGACACCTTCCAGACCGAGTTCCTCCTGCTTGAGGTGAATCGGCTCGGCACGGGGATCGCTGTCAGTATGCTGCGGCTGCCCCATTCCCATCACCGGTCTTCCGGCATCCATGTATTCATCGACCAGGGTCTTGGCCATCTCGTCTACGGTCCTGCCTTCCGTTTTGGCACGCTCCAGGTACTTGTCGAGCATATAACCGTGGGCCGCGCCGGGCCCATGGACCCCTCCGAAAGTCGTCACAGCCGCCGCAACCGCACAGGGCAAATTCGGCCGCCCGGCGCTCACGCCGATGGCAGCTACGGCCGAGGGCGACATGGAGTGCTCCATGAAAACACCCATCTCGTATTTAAGCATCTTTTCCTCTTTTTCGGTGGGGATTCGATTTTGATACATGACAAATAATGCATCACAGAAAGAATACCCCTCTTCCGCCAACTCACTCAAATCATATCCGCGCATGACGGTTTTTTCTTCCGTTTTGTAAGAGATCGCAGTCTTTCTGCGGATCAATGGTTCCCTATCCATTATTTCCTCCTAAATCGTATAGTTTACATTCTGGCTATCGGGATCGACATGTCCATCATCAGGCCCCGACACCGAAAATTAAATGGCCGTGAAAAATGGGTCACCCACCTTTATATGCTGCACGTGTTAGAATATAGTGAGCGCCCATATTATAAGTCAAAATAATAATAATCATGTCGTTAATGACAAATTGTTATATTCAAGCGGAAACAATTTGACCGCGATTTTACTTGACACCGCCAAAATCATTCAAACAATAATGGGGTTCTAAAAATCAGGTGCCTGCAGATCGTCTCAAGCTGCGGGCACCCGTTATTTTCAAGGATTTTGTATTGGCTGTATTTGAGATGGGTATTTTTATGGATAACCCTGTGGCCGCGGTTGACAATTTATACGTTCGCAGATGCGGACTTCCTTTTCAATACATGGATAGCCCGTGGAACTGTAACTTTAACTTTGGTGTTTTTACTAAATTTTTCAGAACCCATGGGGTTGTAATGATCAACCACCATCTTTTTTTCTCCGAATTTTACGGTATATTTGGCAAGGTTGCCGGCATACATTTGGCTTTCCACCGTCCCATGGAAGGTATTCGGCCGTTCGGTTCCGTGTGACGGAGACAGTGAAACGGTCTCCGGCCGAATGACCAGCACGACCTCATCTCCCACCTCTATGTCTTTTTGATCATGATCTAATTCGAGTTTACCATACTCGGTAATCACGTAAGACATATTCGTCTCCTCGTTTATGGCATCGACGGTTCCCTCGAGAAAATTGACATAGCCTACGAAGCCGGCGATAAACTCGTTGGCCGGCCGTTCGTAAATATCAATCGGGGATCCGATCTGCTGAATGATGCCTTCATGAAGGACCAGGAGCCGATCGGAAATGCTCATGGCCTCATATTGGTCGTGGGTGACAAAAATGGTGGTGATCCCGATTCGTTCCTGAATATTTCTGATCTCCTCCCGCATCACAACCCGCAGGTTGGCATCCAGGTTGGAAAGCGGCTCGTCCAGGAGCAGCACCTTGGGTTCCAGCGCCAGTGCCCTGGCCAAAGCGACACGCTGCTGCTGGCCGCCGCTGATGCGGTCAATCGTTCGTTCACCCAGGCCTTCCATGTGAACAAGGGCTAGAAGCTCGTCGACACGCGTTTCAATTTTCTCTCTGGGCCATTTTTGCAGCTTCAGCCCAAAGCCGATATTCTTCCTGACATTCATGTGCGGAAAAAGCGCATAGCTTTGAAAGACCATTTTAGTGTTGCGCATGTTCGGTGGCAACTTCCCGATGTCTTCTCCATCGAGAATCACTTGCCCGGACGTCGCCGTTGTGAATCCGCCCACAATTCTAAGCAAGGTCGTTTTTCCGCATCCGCTCGGCCCCACAAAAGTCAGCAATTCACCTTTATCGATCTTGGCCGAAATGCCTTTGAGCACTTCCACATCTCCAAAGCTTTTATAAACATCCCTTAATTCCAACATGGGTGTTTGGGTTGCTTGCATCTAATTATGCTCCTTGCTTCGTGCCGACATCGAGTCCAGTTTTTCTGGCAATGATTTGAAGTATGCCCAACGAAACAGCAACAATGGCGATCACTTTCATCGTTGTTGCCGAAGCCAAACCCAGTTCCCCGAGCTGCGCCGTCAGATAAATATAGACAGATGCCAGATCAAAACCGGGGGTCACCAGAAAGATAACCGAGCTCAATGACATCATGGTGGTCATAAATGTGTAGATAAATCCTGCTACAAACGCTGAAAACATGATCGGCAGAACCACCTTAAAAAATATGGTTATAAAATCCGCGCCCAGGTCGGCCGAAGCCTCTTCGATTTCGACACTTATCTGGTGCAGCTTGCTGATTCCGGCTTCAACACCTACAGCCAGGAATCGAAATACGCAGTTCAAGATAATGATCCAGATGGTTCCGGTCAGAAGAAATGGCGGGCGGTTAAACGCCATGATATACCCCACGCCAATCACCGTTCCGGGAAGTGCAAAACCCGACAGGGCGACCATCTCCATGATTTGCTTGCCGGGAAATTTACCCCGCATAATCACATAGGCCAGCAACGTTCCGACGATGGCACCGACCAGACCGGCACCCAAAGAGACCTTGATGCTGTTCCAAATCGCAATGTTCGATTGGGTATTCAGGACGTGATCGATAACGAAGGTGTTGTCAACACCGACAATCTTGACAAATGACCCCAGCAGAATAACCCCAAAGCTCAGCAGCACCATCACAGCGACGGGTATGCTGACGATCATAAACGGAATTTTGATAACCGGGGCCATGGATTTGGGTTCGGCGGCCATACCTTTTCCGGTAATCGTGGCGTAACCCTTACCCTTAAGGACGTAATTATGCAAAATGAATATCAGCACACAGGGTGTGATCAGCACCACCGAAAGCACGCTGGCCATATTGAAGTCGCCTTCGCCGGTAATGGCCAAGTAAGTGTCGACCGCCAGAAAGGGATTCCTGCCCCCCAGGATCGCGGGGTTGCCAAATTCGGCAATGGTCATCACAAAGACCAATAGGGCTGCTTTCAATAGGCCGGGGGCGGCCAGGGGAACGGTAATGGAGCGCACGATTCGAACTTCAGACGCCCCCATATCACTGGCCGTTTCTTCCAGACTGGGGTTAAGAGAGTTGAGGACATTTTCAATCATCATGAATGACAACGGAAGAAACGCCAGGCACTGGGCTGTAATAACCCCGGTCCAGCTGTATATGTTAAAATTCAGGTTCAGTAAATTGTTGATCAATCCGTTTCGACCAAAAAGGGTAATCAAAGAAATGGAAAAGATATAAGGCGGAGCAGCCAGCGGGAGCAAGGCACAGATTTTCAATGGTTTTCTAAGCCATAAGGGGCCTCGCGTCGTCAAATAGGCAAAACAGAAGCCGACGATCACCAATATGATCATCGTGGAAACGCCCAAAATAAGAGTATTAAGAAGTGACCAGTAGTAAAAGTTATACCTGAAAAACTCGACATAAAAGTCGAATGTTAAACCGTCGTCGCCCCAAAGGCTCTTCAGCAATACGCTTATTATCGGGTAAAGAAGAAAGATGGCAAGAAGCGCAAAAAGGCTGCCCGCAAAAATATTCAACAAATTTTTATTAAAAAAAGAACGGAATTTATACCAAATACCTCTACCGGTAACGTTGCCCATTACCGCTTCTGCCATCTTTCAATTTCCTCCTTAACCCCTGATCCAGACAGGCCCGAATGGGTGTGATGAAAATCATCGAATACGAACAAATTATTTTCGGTCTATAACTGTTATTGCTTTGCTTTTTCGGCTTCCTCTTTTTCCTTCTGATCACCGACTTCCTTGGCCTTGGCTGTCTCTTTCATCATGAACTTGCTTTTCCAGGTTTTAATGATTTTGCTGCGGTTCTGGACAGCCCAGTCATGGTCGAGTTTGATGAACGTAGGTTTTGCAGCGCCGTAAAGCGCACTGGGGATACCCGGGCGTGGAGGAATGTAACCCATCGAAGCTAAAAACTCGCTGGCATCTTTGGTGCCCAAATAATCCATAATTTTTTTTGCCTGATCGAGTTTCTTTGTTCCTTTCAAAATGGTGCAGTAGTTACCCTCGTATCCAATGCCCTCGGCCGGGATCACCCACTGGATCGGGTAGCCGTCGTTAATTCGTTTCAGTACGTTTTCATCCGCCGTAATCCCGAGCAAAAATTCGCCTCGGCCGACGAGATCGGTGGGAGCGTTTCCGCTCTTGGTATACTGCGCCATGTTTTTGTCCAAAGACTCGAGGTACTTCCAGCCCTCATCTTCTCCGTAAAGTTGCAGAAAAGAGTAGTTGATCATAAAAGCCGTGCCGGATGTCCGGGGTGAGGGTGCGACAATCTGCCCTTTCCATTTGGGATCCAGAAGCTCCTTCCAGCTCACCGGCATTCCATATCCTTTTTCGGCCAGTTTTTCTTTGTTGCCGATCAGTACAAAGGAGAACGTACCCAAGGCATAATAGCTGCCGTCCGGAGATTTAAAGGCAGCATCGATATCCTCCCAGGTCGGTGATTTATAGGGCACATAATAGCCTTTCTTGGTGCCGTCGATGGCCTGTGCTGCACCAAAAGACAACACCATATCCGCGTTGAACCTGGGTGCTTCCGACACCAGCCGGGCCCAGATTTCGCCCCAGGACAGCGTGATACCCTTGACTTCGATCCCTGTTTTCTCTTGAATCCTCTGTGATAAGGCCTCATTTACCTCACGGGAAAATCCCAGGTAAGCATTAATCGAATCCGCAGCCTGAAGTCGGCCGGAAGCCATGCCCAATGTCAGAATTAGGGCCAAAGCCGCGATTGTAAGTAGTCTGCCTTTCATTATGCACCTCCTTTGATTGGGAATTTTAGATGGATGCTGCACCATCAAAGACCAAAAGGGCATACATCCTTAATGGATTGAACGTAACGTTTATTTAGATCGGTTTCACCCCCTTTCCTGCATATCCTTTTATACAACTTATACAACCCCAAAGCCGTTTATCCACGCCCATAACAATTCTTGTTCCATATCAAAAGGGTTAATACAAGTCAAAAATCATAATGAAAATCGGAATTCGGTATTTTCTGAAACCTGAAACCATGAACAGATTTGATCTATGGCAGAGCCGAACATCTGTTACCTAGCCCAGAGAACCAGGGTTTCAATTTTGAATAAAATATAAAAACAATCGGTTACAAGCTGAGACCGATGAGAACCACACCCGCGCAAATAAAAACCGAGCCAAACAATTTTGGAAAAGCGTTTTGCTCCTGTATCCACATGATTCCCATGAGAGCCGAGAAGACGATACTCACTTCTCGGACCGCAGCGACATAACTGACTTTACTGATCTGCAGCGCAAAGAGGATCATCAAGTATGTAAACAGATCCAAAAAGCCTACGATAAGAATCCGTATTTTATTGATATGCCACTCTTTTTTCAGACTCAATCGCGATTTGACAAACACAAAGGGTGTGAGGAGCAGCAACGTAATCACAAACATTAGGTAAATATATACCGGTGGGTGAACCAAAGTAACGCCTATTTTATCCACAATGGAATACCCCGCTATCGTACCGCCGGTGCAAAGTGCCCACAGCGAAGCTCCGCCCTTCATGGTCAAAAAGGGCTCGAGAATGGATTGAATGGACAACGATCGCAGGTGAACACTAAAAATACCGATAATAACGAAGGCGATACCAAGAAACCCCAAAATGGATAGTCGCTCGTTCAGAAATAACACAGCTAGAATTGGCACAAACAAAGGCCCAGACCCCCGAGCGAGCGGATAAACTAAGGATAGATCACCTCGTTCGTATGCCCCACCTATAAACCAGAAATAAAAAGCGTGCAGGGTGCCGGTGGCAACAATGCAACCCCATCCGGTTGAAGAAATGGTCACAGCTGGCCAGTAATACAAAAACATGGGAAAGAAGAGAATAGTGGAGAACAGGATCGCCCACCAGATAAACGCAATCTTATTGCGGCTTTTCTTTGTCAGGTAATTCCAGAATGCATGCAAAAAAGCGGCGACAAGTACAATTGCCAAGGCCGATCCGGTCATTTGATACGAATCCGTTGATGATCTGTCTGAAATAATGTCTAAGTTTTTCTCATAAATTCTTTTGTCTGCTCTTGCAGAATAATCGAATTAACAATCGAAAAAGGATACCACTGCTCTCACGCTTTCATGCGTTTAACAAAATCGACAAAACCGCTCACATACTTGGTGAGCTGTTTCATCACCCCTGACCTTTTTACGTGATGATTTGTCAGTATGTCAACATCATCCGCTAAATCCCAAGCATTATTAATTTAACAAACGACATCGTCGATCATAAATAAAAGCAGTTCCTCTATTCATTTTTTGCTCATGCAGGCTCCCCGCAGCAGCGCTGACGGGGTATCGGGTTACAGGAAAGAGCGTAGCCCCGCGGGGCGGGATTTCCGCTTCGCTACAACAGGCTGCGGGGAATTAGACCCGAAAAAAAAGTCGTCTGTGCTTGCCCAGTTAAATTGAAGCGAAAAATTCATCCCGCCCCCTTCTTTTATTCGTTGTCCGTGAATAGAAAATATACTATATGATTGAAACCACGGAATATACCTAATAAGGACACAACAAATTCCGATACCGAAAGGAAAAATTCAACAGAAACGGGACCCCCATCCAATTTCATCACGCACATTATTGATAGCGATATAAAAAACGGCAGAAATGACGGGCGGGTTCACACGCGTTTTCCGCCTGAACCCAATGGTTATCTGCACATCGGACATGCCAAATCCATCTGCTTGAACTTCGGTCTTGCAGCGGACTACAACGGTCTGTGCAATTTACGCTTTGATGATACCGATCCGAGCAAAGAGACCATGGAATATGTCGATGCCATCAAAGCGGATGTTCGATGGCTGGGTTTCGACTGGGAAGATCGCGAGTATTATGCATCCGATTACTTCGAACAGCTTTTTGAATATGCTGTTCAGTTGATCAAAGCCGGCAAGGCGTATGTCGACAGTTTGAGCGCGGAGGAAATCCGGCGCTACCGCGGCACATTGACCGAACCTGGAAAAAACAGCCCCTATCGCAATAGAACAATGGAAGAAAACCTGGATCTATTTGAACGGATGCGGGCTGGAGAGTTCAAAGATGGTGAGCATGTGCTGCGGGCTAAGATTGATATGGCCTCGCCAAACATCATCATGCGAGATCCAACCCTTTTTCGCATCAAGCATGTTTCCCATTACCGGACCGGAGGCATGTGGCGCATTTATCCGATGTACGATTTTACCCACTGCTTATCGGATTCGATCGAAAGAATCACCCATTCTATATGCACCCTTGAATTTGAAATCAACCGGGAATTGTACGACTGGGTACTTGACCAGCTGGATGTATTTCATCCCCAGCAGATTGAGTTTGCGCGTCTCAATTTAAGCCACACCGTCCTGAGCAAACGCAAATTGATCCGGCTGGTTGAAGAAGGCCACGTCTCCGCCTGGAATGATCCGCGCATGCCGACAATTTCAGGGCTGCGTCGCAGGGGATACACACCGGAAGCCATCCGCAATTTCTGTGAGCGGATCGGTGTGGCCAAAGCCGACAGTATGGTGGATATTGCCCTGCTGGAATACTGCATCCGCGAAGATCTTAACAAGCATGCCCCGCGCGTGATGGGAGTGCTGCAACCGCTGAAGGTCGTCATCGACAATTATCCGAAGGACAAAGAAGAAGAGTTGGAGGCCATCAACAATCCGGAAGATCCCGGCATGGGAACCCGAAAAGTGCCCTTTGCCCGCGAGCTGTTCATCGAACGGGATGACTTTATGGAAGAACCGCCCAAAAAATTTTTCCGTCTGGCCCCCGGCAGGGAGGTGCGTCTGCGTTACGCATATTTCATTACATGTGTGGAAGTTGTCAAAGACCCCGAGAGCGGAGAAGTGATCGAACTGCATTGCACGTATGATCCGGCGACTCGCGGAGGCGACTCACCGGACGGACGCAAGGTCAAAGGAACCTTGCATTGGGTATCGGCCAAACATGCAATTCCGGCCGAAGTTCGTCTATATGACCATCTGTTCACGAAAGAAAACCCGAACGACGTGCAAGAGGGAAAAGAATTCACGGCCTATCTGAATTCATCGTCTCTTGACATTTTAACCCAGTGTAAACTCGAGCCCAGCCTGGCGAACGCACCATTGGGAAGCCGCTACCAGTTCGAAAGGCTTGGATATTTTTGTGTTGACTCCCAAGATTCAAAACCCGGGGTGCCTGTTTTTAATCGTACCGTGACTCTGCGAGACACGTGGGCTAAAATATTGAAGGCCCAACAGAAGAAAACCTAACTAACGACAAACGATAAACCACGGATTGAGTAGATTCTCTTTATTGTAGATAAGTGGATGGGTTGTCTCGTAGTCAAAAAGCCGTGCCCCCGCATTTTCAGCAACCGCCTGGCCGGCAGCGGTATCCCATTCCATGGTGGGCCCTAAACGTGGATAGATGTCTGCTCGGCCCTCGGCAACAAGACAAATTTTCAGAGAACTCCCGGCTGAAATAAATTCGACATGCCCGCACTCTCTTCTTTTTTCCGCTACAAATGCCTCCAACTCAGGCGTTGCATGCGAACGACTACCGACTATGGTAATTGGTTTGTTGGTTGAATGACAGATAGGTAATGATGTTGAGAAACCTATTAGATCCTGCACCATTTGACCGGCGTCAGTATCCGAAAACTCAGCCGATCGACGTATGCTTGCGGTTTGGCTATTCAATACGTCAACGATCTGATTCATATCGGTTCTGTAGGAGCCAATTTCATCCGATGCAAAATAAAGCATTCCTTTATCCGGCACAAAAATTACCCCTAAAATGGATTTTTGACCCTGAATCAGGGCAATATTGACCGTAAATTCTCCATTTCGTTTTATAAATTCTTTGGTCCCATCCAGAGGATCTACGAGCCAGAAAGTATCCCATTTTTTTCTATCCTCATAGGGAAGGTCTTTTCCTTCCTCACTCAGAATCGGAATATCAAATTGAGAGAGGCGACTGACGATAATATCATGGGAGCGCATGTCGGCTAATGTTAGGGGGGATTGGTCGGCCTTTTCTTCTACCTTAAAATCCGATTTATAGATCCTCAAAATTGCATCGCCGGCTTCAATGGCCGCATGGACCGATGTTAATACGCACGCATTCTTGTTCAACATTCCAACAGTTGCCTTTTCCAATTTGGTTTATTATGTGTTTATTGAATAAAGATTATCAACCTCTAATGAGCCTGAACCTATGCCTATGGATTGAGAGCATAAAAAGAGTTAATCACGGAAGCACGAAAATAGACGATTAGTCCACTTTTTGCTTTCGTATTTTCATAATTTCATAATTTCGTGGTTTCGTGATTCGTTTTTATTTTTTAGCTTATTTCATAGCTAACACTACCTACCGATTCACATCGGAGCCGAATGTTAACAGGACAATAGTATTTGCAGATCGGCAGCGTATTCGCAAATGAAGGCTCCCCGCAGCAAAGCCGATGGGGTATTGGGTTATAGGGAAAAGTCTATTACATCGCAGCAAGCCGCGGAGAATTAGACGCTAAAATAAGTTGTCTGTGCCTGTCCGTGTGGGTCTGTGGCTAATTAAAATACAATCCCCACATACCCCACAAAACTGTCTCCCGGAGATTTATCATAGCTAGTGGTATACGCAACCTGATCTGCTTGATCAGCGCCAAGGTGTTTCGCAGTTTCAATAGCAGTGGCCGCCGCTCCAGAGCAGCATGCGTTTTGATTTGACAGCCCTTCAGCAATGACTTTTTCGGGATCCATCGCCAACATGAAATCGATAACGCGGCGATCGTTTTCGTTACGGACCCAATCGACAGCTTGGGAACCGGTTCCCTTGGACACAAAACCATAGTTGTAACCATAGTGGGTCAAATCGGTGGAGCCGATGACTTTTAGTGTCAAAGCCATTCGGTTTGCGATAGCGGCAACTGTTTTACCGATTTCCAGCGATTGTATATTCGGCGGCACCCCTATGGCAACAATCTTGGAATCGCTAAAAAAGTATTTGATAAAGGGCAATTGCAGTTCAATAGTGTTGTCCTGGGTGAAGTTCATCGGAGTTTCCAGTTTGAAAGAAAACTTCTGGGCAAGTTCGCCTGCTAATGCCTCTTCGACCCGAATCTCACCGAAAGGAGTTTCCCAGGCCCCCTCGGGCATCATGTAGCACGGAGAATCCGGATGAAGATGCATGCCGAAAACAACAATGACATCCGGCGCGTCTTGTTCTGCGAGAAAATTGATGACATTGCATGCGATGCTGCCTGAAAAATACCAGCCGGCATGTGGAACGATGCCACCCACCAGCTTTCTTTGCGGCGGAGTTAACTGTCTGCCCTCATTAAGAAAACCTTTAATTTCCCTCTCACAATCAAAGGCTCCTGAAGGATACCAGTTTCCCGCAAAGACCGCCCTTCTGACGTTTGAGGATTTCATAGCTCACCTCCTAACCCGGCTATAATGGAAATAGGTTTAGATCTGAGGTGTAACAATTTACGACTCTGGGACTTCTGCAGTATAAACGAACAAAAGGAGGTTGTCCATGCCGAACTTTAGAGGTAACGGAACCAACGCCTTCCATGTTCAGAGCTGCAGATCTGCCTTAGTGATACGATTCGCAATTTCAAAGACATATTTCTAAAGTGAGAATTATTAACATTGCTCACTCAGCACAAAGTTCTGAGTGAATAAATACATTATCGTATTTATGAATCGAAGGACTTAGCGACAAAACAGTTGTTATTATGGTTTGAATCGGCTTTTCTTTCAAGAATAGATGATTATTATTGTGTTTTAGAGCACGGACTTATTTGCGGCTGCCTCAAAGAGACAGTGTGCTCAGATGACATAGATAGCACCGATGGGTCGTCGGAGATTTGATAAGATGAGGAGGATGCCATGTGGGAATACACAGACAAAGTTAAGGATCACTTTTTAAATCCCCGCAATGTGGGGGTAATTGAAGACGCGGATGGAGTCGGCGAGGTTGGGTCAATTGCATGCGGCGATGCGTTGACATTTTACTTTAAGCTGGATGACGACGGAAAAATAAAGGATGCCTCATTTCAGACGTTTGGTTGTGCCAGTGCGATTGCTTCGTCTTCGGCGCTGACCGAAATGGTGAAGGGTCTGACGCTTGAAGAAGCGCGCAAAATTACCAATGAGGACATTGCCGAGTATTTAGGAGGCCTGCCCAAAGAAAAGATGCACTGTTCGGTCATGGGCCGCGATGCGCTTGAAAAGGCCATCGCCTGCCATCTCCACGAACCTGAAAAAAAGGTTGAAGGGGAAATCGTCTGTGAATGCTTCGGGGTAACCGATGTTGAAATCGAGCGGGTCGTGCGGGAAAACCACCTTTCCAGCATCGAAGATGTCACCGATTATGTCAAGGCAGGTGGCGGTTGCGGGAATTGCCACGATCGTATCCAGGAAATCATCGACAACATTTTAGGCACCGAGCCTTCGGCCAAGAAAAAAATACCAGCGCTCACAAATTTGCAGAAAATTAAGTTGATTGAAGAAAGTATTGAAAGAGAAATCAACCCCAGATTGAAAAAAGATGCCGGCAAACTTGAACTGGTTGACGTCGATGGAAATCGCGTGCTGGTAAGACTGGGCGGTACCTGTGCTTCTTGTGTCAAATCTCCGATTACTCTCAAACATTATGTTGAAGGCAAGTTGCGCGAGTTGGTCTCCCCTGAACTTGTGGTTGAGGAGGTGCAGTAATGAACAACGTTATCTACCTGGACAATAATGCCACCACCAGGGTTGCGCCGGAAGTCTTAGAAGTAATGCTGCCTTATTTTTCAGATTTTTACGGCAACCCCTCGAGTATGCACTCCTTCGGCGGTGATGTGGCCGCCAAAGTCAAGCAAGCCCGTGAAAATGTCGCCCGCCTGATCGGGGCCAATGCAGATGAAATCGTTTTTACCAGTTGCGGCACCGAAAGTGACGGAACGGCCGTACGGGCCGCTATTGAATCAAATCCCAATAAGAGACACATTGTCACCTCTAGAGTCGAACATCCGGCCATAAAAAATCTCTATGAATCCCTTGCCAAAAAGGGTTATCGGGTAACGTTTGTGCCGGTTGACAACCAGGGACGATTGGACTTGGATTTTCTTTACGATAGCTTGAGCGACGACACCGCCATCGTCAGTCTGATGTGGGCCAATAACGAAACCGGCGTAATCTTTCCTGTGGAGGAAATTTCAAGAAAAATCAAAGACAGAGGCATCGTGTTTCATACCGATGCAGTGCAAGCCGCGGGGAAAATCCCAATTGACGTAGCAACCACCGGTGTGGATATGCTGTCGCTTTCCGGCCATAAATTCCACGCTCCCAAAGGCATCGGCGCTCTTTATATCCGCAAAGGCACCAAGTTTTCCCCCTTCATGATTGGGGGGCATCAGGAACATGGCCGCCGCGGAGGGACCGAAAATGTTGCCTCCATCATCGGTATCGGCAAGGCAGCCGCGTTAGCCAAAGCTCATGTAGATCAAAACGGTTACGAACGCATCCGTCAAATGCGTGATAGGCTGGAGTCTATCTTGCTGACACGAGTTTCGAATTCCATGGCCAATGGTGATCGGGAGCATCGTCTGCCGAACACCACGAGCATTGCGTTTGAATATGTGGAGGGTGAGGCTATCTTGTTGATGATGAACGAATACGGCATCTGCGCATCATCGGGTTCGGCGTGTACCTCTGGATCTTTGGAACCCTCCCATGTCCTGCGTGCCATGGGCGTGCCGTATACGGCCGCGCACGGTTCCATTCGATTCAGTCTCAGCCGCTATACTTCCGAAGATGAGATCGATGTTGTCATCAAAAGATTGCCTCCCATCATCGAACGGTTGCGCGATATGTCACCGTTTTGGAAGCAAGCTATGCAAAGCTAAATGTTCCTATTTGTAATACCGGCGACGCATTAACAGCATCTATTTTTTACCACCAGGACACAGAGATACTATTTCTTTTTGTCTATGAAACTAGAGATGGGCGGGACGATGGGCAAAACCAGTCCATCCATTGTGAATTCCGTCATCTGGCGTCTATCTTCTGTTTTACCTTGGCCTTCAGCCATTCAAGCCAAGGTCCGAATCCTTCTTCAGTTTTAGCGGAAATCTCAAAGACCGGCATATCGGGATGAATCTGATGAATACAATCAAGCGCTTTTTGCTTGTCATAATCAAGATGCGGCAGCAAGTCGATCTTGTTCAGCAGCGCCGCTTCACATTCCCGAAACATCAGAGGATATTTTACGGGTTTATCTTCACCTTCCGTTACACTTAAAACCACCACGCGGGTATCTTCACCGATATCAAATTCAGCCGGGCAGACGAGATTACCGACATTTTCAACAATCAGAAGATCAATATTATCCAGCTCCAAACCCCCGGTGGCCTTCTCGATCACATGGGCGGCCAGGTGACAATCACCACCGAATTCATCGGTATTGATTTGGACCACCGGGGCACCGCTGACCGCAAGCCGGTCCGCATCATTGGTTGTACAGATATCACCGACGATTACAGCGGTTCTGATGTCCGGCATAATATGCGCCAGCGTCTTCTCCAGAGTTGTTGTCTTCCCGGATCCTGGGGAACTCATCACATTGATGACAAACACGCTTTTTTCGGCAAATACCCGACGATTCTCCTCGGCCATCTTCTCATTGACGTCAAGCACCCGGCGCACCACTTTTATTTCACGGGTTCCGCTTTTTTTGGTTGTGATCCCGGTGGTATTATCCTCAACCTGTGCATGAGGATGGTGCTGATGAGAGTCTTGATGATGATACACCCGTGATGTTTTGAACAACCTATCCAGAAACATGGGTATCCTCTTCGGAAATTTCTATGGATTCGATATCCAGCTCTCTTCCGGAAATTATTTCCAACGAGCCGCTGTCACAGCTTTCACACCTAAATGCCGGACCCTTAATTGTCCATTGCGTATGACAATCATTGCAACGGGCAACCACAGGCAACTCTGCAATGGCGAGTTTGGCACCGTCAAGGGGCGTATCCTTAACCGCAACATCAAAACAAAACCGCAGGCTATCGGGAACAACGGCGGCTAGCTTACCGATTTTTAAATTCACCTTTGCTACTCTTACATTTCCACTGTCAGGCGGAATTGAAGCCGTCGCAATTTCAACGATTTGGAGGGCAATCCCCATTTCGTGCATATTGAATTTCCAAATAAATTTTTAAAGACTTTTGAAAATTTATGTTAGCTATTTAAACACTTCAACACAGAGCTCTCCAAGTTTCCCGAGATTCTCACAGACATGAATACCGGCAGACTTCATAGCGTCCATTTTGGCTTGGGCGGTACCGCTGCCACCACTGATAATGGCACCGGCATGCCCCATGCGCCGACCCGGAGGGGCCGTCAAGCCGGATATGAATCCAACAACCGGTTTGGTCATTTGTGCGGCAATAAATTCAGAGGCTTCCTCTTCGGCTGTACCGCCGATTTCACCAACCATGACCACGCCCTTCGTACCTGGATCCTTTTCAAATGCAGCCAGGCAATCAATGAAATTCGTGCCGATAATCGGATCACCACCGATACCAATGCAGGTCGTTTGACCGATTCCCTGCAACGTCAATTGATTAACCACCTCATAGGTCAGAGTCCCTGAACGGGACACTACTCCGACAGGTCCTCCCGGTTTGTGAATTGGACCGGGCATTATTCCGATTTTGGCTTCACCGGGCGTAATGATGCCCGGACAGTTAGGTCCAATCAGACGTGACGGTTTACCGTCCAGATAATTCATAACCTTCATCATATCCAAAACCGGTATTCCTTCGGTGATGGCAACAATCACATCCATAGCGGCGTCTGCCGCCTCCATGATGGCATCGGCTGCAAACGCCGGTGGTACAAAAATTAAGCTGCAATTGGCACCGGTCTCTTCCGCAGCGGCTTTGACCGTATTAAATACGGGAACATCATCCATTTTCTGGCCGGCTTTTCCCGGTGTAACGCCTGCAACCACCCGGGTACCGTAAGCAATGCAGTTTCGGGTGTGAAACTGGCCTTCCCGACCGGTAATTCCCTGTACTAAAACCCGCGTATTGTTATCGACAAAAATACTCATGTTGTTTGCACCTTAGAAGGTTTGAATAGTTAAGTTAATTGGTTGGTTGTGATCCCCTGGTAATTTTTTTAAGCTTTGCGCTCAATCCGCACCACTCAATCCAATCTTCTTCTTTGAGGCCAATGACGTCAAAGGGTAAACAAAAACCGTTTAAGCTTTCACAATCTCCGCCACCTTCCGGGCGGCATCTTTCAGATTAGTCGCCGTGATCAAGTCCAGACCCGACTCGGCAAGGATTCGGCGGCCTTCTTCGATATTGGTCCCTTCCATGCGAACCACTACCGGGACGTTGATACCGGTTTTTTTTGCAGCCTGAACAACGCCTTCCGCCAGGACATCACAGCGCAGGATTCCGCCGAAAATATTGATCAATATACCTTTCACATTTTTGTCGCTAAGAATGATTCGAAAGCCATTTTCAACCATCTCAGCACTGGCGCCACCGCCGACATCCAGAAAATTAGCAGGTTCCGCACCGGCAAGTTTTATCAGATCCATGGTTGCCATCGCCAAACCGGCACCATTGACCATATTGCCGACATTTCCATCCAGATTGATATAGTTCAAATCGTATTTAGAGGCTTCCACCTCAAGTGGATCTTCCTCATCAAGGTCTCGATACTCCTGGATGTCTTTATGACGAAAGAGAGCGTTGTCGTCAAAATTGATCTTAGCATCCAGGGCAACGACGGTATCTTCGGCGGTGATGACCAGCGGGTTAATCTCGACCAGCGAGCAGTCGTAATCGACAAACAACCGATAGAGATTCTTTAGCATGGCGACGAATGGTTTCATGACGACCGGCGCCAGGTTGAGGCCGAAGGCCACCTCCCGGCAATGGTAAGCCTGAATGCCTTGCAGCGGATTGATGGACACTTTGATAATTTGTTGCGGAGTTTTGGCCGCCACTTCTTCAATATCCATACCTCCCGCCTGACTGGCCATCACAACTATTTTGGCAATCGCCCGATCGGGAATAATGCTCAGATAGAGCTCCTTGGCTATGTTCAACCCCTGTTCCACCAGGACTTTTTTAACCAATTTGCCCTCCGGTCCGGTCTGGTGGGTGACCAAATTCATCCCGATGATTTGCCCGGCCAGGTTTCTTACGTCTGCTGCGGATTGGGCGAGTTTGACCCCACCACCTTTGCCCCTACCTCCGGCATGAATCTGAGCTTTTACCACTACTGGATAACCGCCAAGTGTCCCTGCCACGTCGGCTGCATCGCCGGGGCTGAACGCGACACCACCTTGCGGAATAGGTATGCTGTATTTATTGAGTAATTCCTTAGCCTGATATTCATGGATTTTCATAGCGTCATTACTCCATATGCAGAAGTCAAGGTATAGATTACGTGCAATGGTTGATGCGAAAGATAGGGACGGAACCCTGCGATTGACGCCGTTTACCCTATGACGCAGAGCACGTCCCCTTTATTTACCGAATCGCCACTGGAAAAATTGAGTGCTTTTATAGTTCCGCCGACCGGTGCCGGCAGTGAATTTTCCATTTTCATAGCTTCCAGGATAACCACCGGATCGCCCTGACCCACGGAATCGCCGACACGTTTTTTGAAACTGACAATCATACCGGGCATTGGTGCAATGAGCGGCGTACCGTCTACGTGTTCAGCCGGTTTTGCCGGAGCTTTCGCGGCAGGTGGCGCCATCGGTCCGGGTTCACTTGGCACAGCTGGTTTCGGTTGAGGAGGAGCCTGAACAAAGGCTGCCGGTGCCTGCATGGGTCGAACATAATTGACTGCCGTTGCCCCGTCAATAGCCTCGACGCCAACCTCAAAGTACTCATCATCCACAAACACATTAAACCTTCGCAAATTTTCGCCCTTAGGTGGGGCGGCTTTAGCTGATTTTTCAACAAGTTCTCCGGCTTTAGCTTTTTTAATCAGCTCCTGTTCGGCTTTTGCGTCTTCCAGCGTTCGCGGTTTGACCTCCTGCGGCGGTATCTCTTTACCATATTTCCATCTTAGAAACTTTTTCCCGGTCACCGGATACAGCGCATACACCAGGACATCATCCAGATCAACGGCCAGATCTTTGGTATCCTCTTTGGCTTTATCCAGCTCAGGTTCCAGTACTTCTGCTGGTCGACAGGTAATCGGTTTCTCACCCCGTTCATAGCCCTTCAGCGCTTTCTTCTGAACGTCTGGATCGATCGGAATCGCCGTTTTGCCGTAGAGACCGTAACAGAGGTCTTTAACCTGACCTGTGATCATCTTGTAGCGCTCATTGTGATCATCAAACAGAACGTTGTTAACCGTCTGGGTCCCGACAATCTGGCTCGTGGGGGTAACCAGGGGGATCTGCCCGAGTTCCTTGCGAACGCGAGGCAGCTCGGCATACACCTGATCCAATTTATCGAGAGCATCCATCTCTCTTAGTTGATTGACCAAATTGGATAGCATGCCGCCCGGTGTTTGGTGCAAGAGAACATTAATATCGATGATCGACATTTTGGTATCATCCAGCAGATGCCGATACTTCGGCATGATATCTCTTTCGAAAACTTCGTTGATGGCCGCCAACAGTTTAATATCAAAACCCGTATCTCGATTCGTTCCGAGCAAGGTCATCACCAGCGGTTCGATGGCGGCATGGCAGGTGCGGTAAGCATAAGGCGACATAACCGTGTCAATGATGTCCACACCAGCCTCGATGGCTTTGAGATGGGTCATCGGAGACATGCCCGAGGTAAAATGACTGTGAAGATGAATCGGTGGTTTGACCTTGGCTTTCAAGGCTTTTACAAGCTCATACGCATCGTAGGGCGCCAGAAGCCCGGCCATGTCTTTGACACAGATGCTGTCGGCGCCCATAGCTTCGAGATCCTTAGCCTTTTGCACAAAGTAATCGATGGTGTATACATCACCTCCCATGCGTGGTTCTGTCATGGTATAGCAAATACATCCCTGGAAATGCTTGCCGCTTTCTTTGATAGCGGGAACAACGGTTTCAAAATTGCGGTAGTCGTTCAATGCATCAAAGGTGCGGAAAATATCCATACCATTTGCAGCCGATCGTTCAACAAAGGCGCGGGCCACATCGTCGGCGTAGTTTCGGTAACCCACAAGATTTTGCCCTCGAAGCAACATCGAAAAAGGCGTTTTTGTAATATAGCGTTTAAGAGTTCGAATTCGTTCCCAGGGGTCCTCATTCAAAAAACGGTGCATGGTATCGAAGGTCGCACCGCCCCAGACTTCCATGGCCCAAAAGCCCACATCATCCATCATCTCGGCCACCGGGATCATATCTTCGGTCCGCCCCCGCGTAGCAAATAGAGACTGGTGACCGTCGCGCAAGGACAGGTCTTCTATCTTGACAGGATTATCGGCGGTCGGCCTGTCACTGTCGTAGCTCATCGCGGCTTTTTTTACCGCAATATCGTCATTCATTTTAACGTTCTCCTGAAAAAATGGTTTTGGTTATCTTCTCTGAAATGTCCGCAACTGCATCAGGCTGCGCAACTGCATCTGAGTTTGTCTTCCGTTAAGTCCCCAGGAATTCAATCCCGCAGTCGGAGCATATGAAGCCGGAGTCACGGCAGCCATTGCCGCCTGCATGCGCAGGGCGTCTTCTTCAGCCTGAATGAAATTCATCACTGCGGCAATCGCAGCGGTGATTTTCTTATCGTATTGCATCTAATCACACCTTTGGATCGACTATTTTCTATTGGCGATGGTCTCGCGAGGGAAATCTATCAATCGGCCTCCGTCATTTTTCCACTTTTGCGTTTTGGGCTTCAACCCGTCTGCCAGGGGCAGTTTACATGGGTATGTTGCCGTGTTTCTTTGGGGGTCTGGTTTCGCGTTTGGTACACAACGCCTCCAGAGCATCAATTAACCGCGGTCGGGTCTCGCTGGGGGTAATGACTGCGTCAATATAGCCTCGGCTGGCCGCCACGTAAGGATTGGCAAACAGCTCATCATATTCTTTAATTTTCTTCTGACGCTCGATTTCCGAATCATCCGCTTCCTTAATCGCTTTGCGATGAATGATGTTCGCCGCACCGGCCGCACCCATGACGGCGATCTCGGCCGTGGGCCATGCAAAGGCCATGTCGGCGCCAAGGTCCCTTGCACACATCGCCAGATAGGATCCACCGTAGTCTTTGCGTGTCACCAGCAACAGTTTGGGTACCGTGGCTTCAGAATAACACCACAGCAATTTCGCACCATGGCGGATGATTCCTCCCCACTCCTGCTGACTTCCGGGCAGATACCCAGGAACATCGGCGATCGTTAAAAGCGGGATATTAAAAGCGTCACAGAAACGGATAAAGCGGGTGGCTTTGTCCGATGCGTCGATATCGAGACATCCGGCCAGTACTTTGGGTTGATTGGCAATGATGCCGATCGTTCGGCCGTTCAGTCTTGCAAAACCGACCAGTATATTTCGGGCATAAAATTTGTGAGGTTCAAAAAATTCGCCGTTATCAACAATCGCACCGATGACCTCTTTCATATCATAGGATTTACTGGGGTTGTCGGGAATAATCGAATCCAGAGCTGCATCCATCCGGTTGCGATCATCTCCCGTGTTCATCACAGGCGGATCCTCCATATTATTGGACGGCATATAGGACAGAAGGCTTTTTATTTGCTGGATCGCATCCTCATCACTTTCACAGGCAAAATGGGCAACACCGCTTTTTTCGTTATGAGTTTTGGCGCCCCCCAGTTCTTCAAAGGTTATTTCCTCACCGGTAACGGCTTTAATGACATCCGGTCCGGTGATGAACATGTAGCTGCTGTTTTTAACCATGAACACATAGTCGGTCATGGCCGGGGAATACACGGCTCCGCCGGCGGTCGGCCCCATGATCGCCGATATTTGGGGAATAACCCCGGAACAGGCTGAATTGCGAAAGAAAATCTGACCATAGCCCGAAAGAGCATCCACCCCCTCTTGAATCCGGGCACCACCGGAATCGTTGATCCCGACAAACGGCACACCGGCCTTCAGTGATAGATCCATAACCTTGCAAATCTTTTTGGAGTGCATCTCTCCCAAACTACCCGCGCGCGAGGTGAAATCCTGAGAAAAAGCAAACACCGGCCGGCCGTCGACCAATCCATGGCCGGTGATGACTCCGTCGGAAGGTATCTCCACCTTGTCCATCCCGAAATTAACACAGCGATGGCTGACAAACATGTCGATTTCGCGGAAGGTTCCCTCATCAAACAATAAGTTCATGCGCTCGCGGGCAGTCAGTTTGCCTTTCTTAAGCTGGGAAGCCACGGCGTTTTCACCACCCATTTGAAGCACTTTCGACTCCCGAGATTTCAGCTCTCGGATTTTGTCTTCCACGACTCCCATCATTGCTTCCTTTCATAAATAATTGATTAGCCGATTGAAAGCTTCAATCGGCCAACCTGAATCGGTTTGATTCCAACCAAAAAATCAAAATTTGGATACTATACAGAGGTGACCTATTGTCAAGAAAAAAATGCTAACGTCTATTCTCCAACGCATTGAGAACCTCATGGGCCGATTGCGTCACCGGTGTTCCAGGACCGAATATTCCAACTGCACCCGCGTGCTTCAAAACCTCATAATCCCCCGGTGGAATAACTCCCCCGACAACGACAAGAATGTCATCACCCCCCTCTTTTGCAAGGGCTTCGGTCAACTGAGGAACCAGCGTTTTGTGCCCGGCAGTCAGGCTGGACGCACCGACCACATGTACGTCATTTTCCACCGCCATTCTAGCTGCCTCCTCCGGCGTTTGAAACATGGGGCTGATATCCACGTCAAACCCAAAATCTGCAAAGCCGGTGGCAATTACTTTTATGCCACGATCATGTCCATCCTGCCCCATTTTAGTCACCAAAATTCTAGGGCGACGCCCATGCTTCTCCTCGAACTGTCGGGTTCGCTTCCGCAGGTCATCTATAATTTCACTATCACCATATTCAGCGGCATAGATCCCGGATATGCAGTGGGTGGTCGCCACATAACGACCAAATGCTTTTTCCAGAGCATCAGATATCTCTCCAACTGTGGCCCGAGCCCTCACCGCAGGGATACAAGCTTCAAGCAAATTAGCGCCGGATTCTGCCGAGGCCGCCAAGGCTTTCAGCGCCTGCTTGGCAGCGTCGTCATTACGAGAAGTTTTTAATTCTTTGAGTCTGGTAATTTGTTCATCACGCACCTCGCTGGGAACCTCCAAGATCTCCAGATCAATATCTTCTTCAATCTGATACCTATTTACTCCCACAATGGTATCTTTACTCTGATCGATTCTGGCCTGTTTGCGCGCGGCCGACTCTTCGATGCGCATTTTCGGCATGCCGCTCGCTATGGCTTTGGCCATACCGCCCATCTCTTCGACCTCATGGATAACCTTGGTCGCCTCACGGATGATACCATCGGTCAGACTCTCGACATAATATGATCCTGCCATTGGATCTATTACATGACAGATCTGAGACTCCTCCTGTACTATTAACTGAGTATTCCTGGCAATTCTGGCTGAAAAATCCGTTGGTAGTCCAACAGCTTCATCAAACGAATTTGTGTGCAGAGACTGAGTCCCGCCCAACGCAGCTGACATACATTCCAGGGTAGTTCGAATAATATTGTTGTAAGGATCTTGAGCCGTCAAGCTCCAACCGGACGTCTGGCAATGAGTTCTCAGCATGGTCGAACGTGGATCTTTGGGATTGAATTGGCTGATGAGTTTGTGCCATAGAAACCGTGCGGCCCTTAACATGGCGATGTCCATGAAAAAATTCATGCCGATGCCAAAGAAAAAGGACAAACGCGGTGCAAAGGCGTCGATATCCAAGCCGGCATTTAGTGCCGCGCGCACATATTCAACCCCGTTAGCCAAGGTAAACGCTGTTTGAAGCACGGAATCAGCCCCAGCTTCCATCATGTGGTAGCCACTGATGCTGATCGTATTGTATCTGGGCATATGTTGGGAACAATAGCCAATGATGTCCGAAACAATCCGCATAGAGGGTTCCGGAGGATAGATATAGGTATTGCGGGTGAGGTATTCCTTTAAGATGTCATTTTGTATGGTTCCAGCCAATTTATCTTGACTGACACCCTGCTCTTCAGCAGCGACGATATAGCCAGCCAAAATCGGTAATACCGCTCCATTCATCGTCATAGAGACCGTCATCTGATCCAAGGGAATCTGGTCGAAAAGTATCTTCATGTCTTCCACCGAATCCACCGCAACTCCGGCTTTTCCGATATCTCCGACCACCCGCGGATGATCGGAGTCATATCCCCGATGGGTAGCTAGGTCGAATGCTACGGAAAGCCCTTTTTGACCTCCCTCAAGACACCGTCTGTAAAACGCATTGGATTCCTTGGCGGTTGAAAACCCCGCGTATTGGCGAATCGTCCAGGGACGACCGGCATACATGGTTGCTTTTGGCCCGCGCACATAGGGTGCAAACCCGGGCAGTGTATTCAGGTGCTCCATCCCTTCAAGGTCTGCCTCGGTATACAGAGGCTTGACAGAAATACCTTCAGGGGTTTTCCAGGTTAAAGCGTCCAGGGGTTTTCCTCTCAGCTCCTTCGTTGCGAGATCAATCCATTTTTGGAGTTCAGAATTTTTTTTCATAATTTGCTCCTTTTCTCTTCGGCTGCCTGAGGTAAGTACCGACCCGAAATAAGCCGGCACGAAACCTCGCCTTTCTTTTCGAGTTCCTGTCCCCACACCCGTCCTCATCGCGGATTACTCGTTTGTGGTCATCTCAAATCTGTCATCCGACCTTGCTCGTGTGTCTATTCGCGTTCACAAAGTTCAACGAGTACTCCATTGGTTGCCTTGGGGTGCAGAAATGCTATTTTGGCGCCGCCGGCACCTATTCTGGGTTTTTCATCGATAAGACGAATACCTTTTTTTCTCAACTCATCCAATGCATCCTCAATGTTTTCTACCCGAAAGGCAACATGCTGGATACCTTCTCCCTTTTTCTCAATATATTTGGCAACCGGTCCATCCGGAGATGTAGATTCCAAAAGCTCAACTTCACTCTCACCGACCGGGAAAAATGCGGTTGTGACCTTCTGTTCGTGAACTGTTTCGGAACCTTCAAAGTCGAGCCCTAAGACATCGGTCCAGAAATTTTTACCTTGATCTATACTGTTTACAGCAATACCCAGATGGTCGATTTTCAAAACTTTCATGACGCCTCCTTTCACATATTTGAATTTAGAGCGATAATTTCAAGATACATACGCAGTGCACCGAAAAGGATGACCTCTGCAGGTCGCTCTTTCCGAATAGGTTTATCTCACCAGTCAAGGCGATGGGTTGGGTTTCGCGCCTTGAAATCATATCGTGTTAAATACTTGATTTTCGTAGGTTGGTCCGTCGGAGGCGGAGAATCCCAATCCCGCCGCCACGGGACAGATCGGGTTCAACCCAACCTACCAAAAACCGGACTTTTCGGTCAGGGACTAACCAGGGTATTCCCTTCAGCGTACGGTGTCTGCTAAGGGGCAGATTCAACCGATACCACGTCCGGAACTTCTTGTTTCAATATTCTCTCAATTCCGTTTTTCAATGTCATCTGCGACATGGGACATCCGCCGCAGGCGCCTTGTAACCGAACTGTTACGATACCGTTTTGCACATCGACAAGCTCTACATCGCCCCCGTCGGCTTGTAGCATCGGTCTGATTTTTTCCAAGGCTTCTTCTACTTTTTCCCTCATGATAGGTTCTCCTTTCCAAATATAGGCCGAGGCCTATTCGTTACGTTTACGATAAAACTCTTTCTTAAAGCAGTCAAACTCATCGCTTAAAATAGCCGCGCGCATATTGTTCATTAAGCTGGTAAAAAAATAAATATTGTGAATCGTCGTCAGACGGTAAGCCAACAGTTCTTTTGCCATATACAAGTGGCGCAGATACGCTCTGGAAAAATTCCGGCAGGTGTAACATGCGCATTCGGCTTGCACGGGTTGCGCGTCATGCGTATATTTTGAATTACTGATATTGATCGTGCCATTGGGGATAAACAGCTGTCCATTGCGTGCGTTGCGTGTGGGCAGCACACAGTCAAACATGTCCCCTCCCAGGGACACCAGCTCGATTAAATTCTCGGGTGTTCCGACCCCCATGATATATTTCGGTTTCTCATCCGGTAGTAGCGGCAGCGAGTAATCCGCGATGTCAAGCATGACATCGCTCGGTTCGCCAACGCTTAACCCACCGACGGCATGACCGTTGAAATTCAGCTTTAACAGCGATTCCGCGGATCTTTCCCTCAAATCCCGGTACATACCGCCCTGGACAATTCCGAAAAGCGCGTGCTGTCCATTGTCGCTGTGAGACCATACCGTTTTGCATCGTTCGGCCCATTGGGTGGTGGTGTCGAGCGCCCTCAACGTCTCATCCCGACCAGCCGGAAATTGAATACAGACATCCAAACACATCATAATATCCGAGCCCAGACAGGTTTGAATCTCAATTACCTTTTCAGGGCTCAACAGATGTTTTGATCCGTCGATATGAGACTGGAAGGTAACACCTGCTTCAGATATTTTGGCCAGTCTGGCGAGCGAGAACACCTGAAATCCACCACTGTCCGTCAGAATCGGTTTGTCCCAGTTCATAAAACGATGCAAACCAGCAAATCGGCGAATTACGCCGCATCCCGGTCTCAGATATAAATGGTACGTATTGCCGAGAATAATTTGAGTGCCGACTGCCGACAGTTCCTCAGGTGATAAGGACTTTACGGATCCCAGGGTTCCCACGGGCATGAACACCGGAGTTTCAACAACACCGCGTTCGGTTTGGATCCTTCCCGCTCGGGCTCGACTTTCTGAAGACGTTGCAACGACTTTAAAGTTAAACATGGATATGGTCTTTAGCGACTGATCGTTGATATTTAGAAGACGGCTGCACGCCTCTGAATTCTGGTACCGAATATAGGCTACCCTTAACAGCCAAACGGGATCCGGTGATTAATGAATAAACATCGCATCTCCATAGCTATAGAACCGATAGCGTCTTTTTATCGCTTCCTCATACGCTCTAAATATGGATTCACGTCCGGCAAAGGCCGCAACCAACATGAGCAAGGTTGATTTCGGCAAGTGGAAATTGGTTAACAGGCTGTCGACAACTTTAAACCGGTAACCGGGAAATATGAACAGGTCACAACTCCCACTGCCCGCCTTGATAAAGCCTTTTGTATCTGAGGAATATTCAAGCGTTCGCATACTCGTTGTACCGACGGCAATTACACGCTTGCCGGCAGCCCGGGCTGCATTGATGGCCCCGGATGTTTGCTCTGAAATCGTAAATCGCTCAGAATGCATTTTATGTCTTCGAATATCATCCACCCTGACCGGCAAAAAGGTTCCGTACCCAACATGGAGAGTGAGGGGCACAATCTTTATCCCTGCTGCACTCAATTGGCTTAAAAGGCCCTGGGTAAAATGCAATCCAGCGGTTGGCGCGGCAATCGCTCCCTTGCTGCCGGCATAGACCGTCTGATAGGACGTTATGTCATTGCAGGGAGGCGCTTGCTGAGCATCTCTTTTAATATAAGGCGGAAGAGGCACTTTTCCAATACGATACAGCAACGATATAAAGTCCGACGGGCAATAAAATCTGAGGGTGTGGGTTCCATTGCCGGATTTCAGCACCTCTGCGCTGAGTCCTTCTTCAAAGTAAAACCGTGCACCGGATTTAGGTCGTTTGGAGGTTTTTACGATACACTCACTAACAAAATGGCCGTTTATGTGGTTGGATCTCAACCCACCGACAAAATCGGATATGAGAACTTCCACCTTGCCGCCTGTATCTTTCTTGCCTTCCAAACGTCCCGGAATCACGGCCGTATCATTCACAACCAACACATCACCGGGTTTCATGAAATCGCCAATTTGATGGAACAGATGATGGGATAATACGCCCGTTTTCCTATCCACGCACATGAGATTCGACTGATCTCGCTTTATTGCCGGTTTTTGGGCTATTAGATACTCGGGGAGATCATAGTTGTAATCACTTAATGCGTACATATATCCTAATTTCTTCCGAAATAGACCAAAAACAACCCCAGTCCCATGAGCACAAGGCCAAACCGTCGTAACGATCCGTCAGGAGTTGTCACTATTTTGCGTATCCAAAATTTCATCTTATCCGGAAACGCAAAATAGGGCAGCCCTTCAATAATCATAACCATTCCAAAAACGCACAAAAAATACTTCATTCTTTTTAATCCGTGAAATTTTATTTTTTCGACGAGTCACCAATTAAAGTTATTTATATAATCTTTAATTGAAAGACTTGTCAAAATAAAAAGCATTCCGCCCATTGCTTTGCGGAATTCCGGATGGAGCGTTCTGTTCGCTCAAGAAAATTATCCTTGTCAAACGTCGTTTATTAATAGTAATAATTGCAGGTTAGTAGAATTGTTAAAATCCTTATATTTTTTATACGCATAAACACACGTTTTTTAAGGGTGAAGGAGCTTGCAATGGCAAAAGCCGAAACCCCGATCGTCAAAAGATCCCTATTTTCCTGGATATTCGCCGGCAATGTCCACCTCCAAGTAACACTTTTACTGATCATCGCGGTGATGGTATTGGCAAGGGTGGTTCCTCTGGAAATGCAAAAACGCATTGTCAATGAAGCGATTAAATTACGAAATATTAACTTGTTGCTGGTGTATTGCGGCATTTTCTTGGGATCCGTTGTTTTTTTCAGCGCCCTCAAATATGCCACCACAATCATACAGACCATCATCGCACAGCGTGCCACCGCAGGGATGCGAAAAGCGCTTTATCACCATATTCTGACCCTGCCGCTGAACTTTTTCCGAAAAACACAACCCGGAACTGTGGTCAACGCCTTGGTCACCGAATTAACCATTCCGGGAAATTTTGTCGGAATGTCAGTTGCGTCACCGGTAACCAACATATTAACCCTTTTAGCGTTTGGCGGCTATTTGTTTTGGCTGAATCCGCTCTTGGCCGCTGTTTCACTCAGTATTTATCCCATTGTTCTTTTCCTGGTTCCGATCTTACAAAAAGGTGTCAACCGCGCCAACAAACGAAGAGTGGATACGGCCCGAACATTATCAAGCCGTATTGCTGAATCCATTACCGGTATCCATGAAATCCACGGCAACGGCGCCTACCGCATTGAGAACCGGAAATACGACACCCTTGTAGATAGATTGCTAAAAATCAGAATCATCTGGAGTCTGTTCCGCTTCGGGGTTAAATCCGTCAACAATTTTTTTACCGGCCTGGGACCGTTCCTGGTGTTCATTCTCGGGGGGTATTTGACGATCAAAGGTCGACTGGAACTGGGTGCCCTGGTAGCGTTTCTCTCGGCCCAAGAAAAACTCTATGATCCATGGAAAGAGCTCATTGAATTCTATCAGGTCTATCAGGATGGTAAGGTCAATTATACCCGGACGATGCAATTTTTCGATGTTGCGCCGGAGCATGAAATTGAGCCCAAAGATCGCGAAGCCTTTGAATTGGGCGGCAGTCTGGAGGTAAGCGATTTATCATTCGTAACAGACAGCGGTATTCATTTGCTTGATGGAGTAAATCTTTCTCTAAAACCCGGAGAGCATCTGGCTCTGGTGGGCTTTTCGGGGAGTGGAAAGAGCACTCTGGCCCTGTGCATCGGCCAGCTCTATAAATATACCGGCGGTAGTGTGTTGATCGGCGACAAAGAAGTTTCCGGACTCACGAAAAAGGATATTATCAACAATTTGGGTATTGTCTCCCAGAACCCGTTTATATTTGACGGCAGCATCGAAGAAAATCTGCTCTACTCCTGTAAGGCCAAGGTGGATGGAAACGGACAGAAAAAAAACGATGGCATGCCGACCCTGGATGATATTATTGCCGTGCTGCATCAAACCGGTATTTTCGTGGATGTGTTACGTTTCGGCCTAAATGCGGTGTTGGAGCACGGTCAAAATGAAGAGCTCGTCGACATGATCGTCCGCGTTCGAAAAAATTTCCAGCGCGATTTCGGTGGAAAACTGGCCGATTATGTAGAATTTTTCGACGAAAACAAATACCTTTATTATTCCAGTGTTGCGGAAAATTTAACATTCGGTGCCCCTAATAAAAGCGAATTCTCCGAAGAAAACCTATCGAAGAACGCGTATTTTTTAAAGTTTCTCGACACGGCGGATCTGACCAGACCGCTTCTGAGTCTGGGTGCGAATTTAGGCCGACAGACAGTGGATATTTTGGGCAATTTACCGCCGGAAACAATATTTTTCGAGCAAAGTCCCATCGCCGCAGATGAGTTGGATGATTACAAAACGATCGCCGACCAACTCAAAAATAAAAAACTCCATGAGCTCGCCGAGGATGATCGCCATAGACTCCTGGAATTAGCACTGCGGTTTACTCCGAGCATCCATAAAATGGTTGCTCTCCCGGATTTTTTGGAAACACTGATTCTGGAAGGCCGTGCCCTTTTCCGTGAACAGATATCCGCTGAGGATCCGGATGCCTTCACGTTCTATCAAATGACCGAGTATATCTACTCAGAGTCCATTTTGAACAATATCTTTTTTGGGCATACAACAAGCGCCGGCCCGCAGGGCGAAGAACGCATCAATCAAAGCATCATTGCCCTGCTGATCGGAGAAGATCTTTTGGAAGCCATCATCGAAATCGGGTTGCACTACGAAGTCGGCAACAAAGGCGATCGACTTTCCGGCGGACAGCAACAAAAATTGGCGGTTGCCCGAATTTTTCTGAAAGCGCCCAGGATATTGATAATGGACGAAGCCACCTCGGCCCTTGACAATAAATCCCAGACCCGCATTCAGAATTTGATTGAAACGCGTTGGAAGAAAAAGAAAACGGTTATTTCAGTCGCTCATCGTCTGGATACCATTAAAAATTATGATAAGGTGGCAGTCATGAAAGCCGGCAGAATACTTGAATTAGGCGCATATGAGGAACTAATGGCCAGGAAAGGAGCGTTGTATGAGCTTGTCGGAAAATAGTAATAGCAGTTCGACTACAAAGAGCGAGTTTGAAGATAATCTGAACGTGTTGCGGCAAACCTATTTTTTCTCCGGACTACCACTTGAAACCCTCAAAATTTTCGCTTATCTTTGTACGAGAGAAAAATTTAAAGACGGTGAATACATTTTTCAGCAGAACGAGGATGACGGACAGGCGTTTTATGTCCTGCAGGGTAAAGCCAGACTGGAACGTAGAGACAACGGAGAGACTGCCGAACTTCGGGAATGTAAATCCGGAGATTTTATCGGCAGCTTGGCGTTGTTGGGAGACAGGCCTCGCCTTTTTTCTTTGAAAGCGTTAACCGATACAACGTGTTTGGTGCTGAATCGCGAGAAATTCACCAAAACCATGGAGCAATTTCCGGCTTTATTTCCCAAGCTCATTAAGGCTGTTGTTCAAAGAATCGACACATGGGAAGAACGATTTCTTATGCATCGCCCGGACCAATGCGGCGAATGCATGGTCAATTTAGGTGTTAGCCTCTTGTAAAATTTAACGGTTGGATGGCAACAACCTACGGCTATATTTTTCGAAAAGCAGACCCGGAACAGCTCGGATAAAGGGTTAATCCGAGGCGGGAAAGGTGGTCGTTTATGGCGAAAAAAGAGTATTCTTTTGAACTCAAAAGCAGCCTATCCGAATTGGATACGTTATGTCAAAATCTGGAAAAGTATGGTAAAAAGATCGGTCTTTCAAAGAAATTTGTATTTGAGATCAACCTAGCCCTGGACGAATTGTTTACGAACATCATTTCCTATGGATATGAGGACAACAGCGAGCACATCATTAAAATCACGCTCACGCCCAACATTGACGAGCTTTGCCTATGTATTGAGGACGACGGCGTTGCCTTCGACCCTTCGGAATTTGAATCAGCGGATATTGCCTGCTCCGTGGAGAATTGCAGAATCGGTGGATTGGGGATTCATATCATAAAAAAATTGATGGACGAAATTTGTTATCAACGCTGCGGCAGCAAGAATGTATTGACGCTCAAAAAGAAGCTTGCAACAAAAAAGTCCTAGAGAATTTTAATTGCAGTTTTTGATCATAAATCAATCTAACCTGTATATTGCGAAGTTTAGATTGTGGTAACCAATATCAGTGGGGAGGACGGTAAATGGAAATCAATGAGGAAATACAAAACGGTATCAATATTTTTAAGCTCAACGGCCGTTTGGATTCAAATACGTCACAAGGATTCGAGAAACAAGTCTTTCAGGCGATTTCCGACGGATCAAAAAGCATGATTATTGATTTTAAGGACCTGGATTACATTTCCAGCGCCGGTCTACGAGTGATCCTTAAAGCCACCAAAGCCATCAAACGCGAAGACGGCAAAATCATGCTATGCTCCATGCAGGATTATGTCAAAGAAGTCTTTGAAATTGCCGGGTTTGATTCATTTTTACCGATTGTAGCCACTATGGATGACGCTCTCAATGCATTCTGAATACATAGGGTCGCGATATTCACAATTAATTTCCAAATTCAACTAAGGCCGATGAGACCGCGTTTGCCGAGCTCTCGAATAAAACGGGTTACGGAAACTTCGGCCTCTTTGGCTTGTAACTGATGTGTTAGCGCAAACGCCTTAATTATCTGGCGCACGGAACGCTCACCGTCCATCAAATCCCATACTGCGGTTCCCAACGTATCTAATTGCAGCTTCCTGGTTCGAATACGATCCTGGGGTGAACCCAAACGTCTGGCCAAGGCCGCAATCCACGGTCGCATGGCGAGTGGATACTCAATCTGCACATCTCCGGTTTTCAGCCGAACCTCCTTAATTTGAAGATTTTTTACCGGTTTGAACTCGAGTGATTCCTTCCGTGTTAACAAACTCCCTGCGGACTTCGTTTTAAAGACTTTCATAATCATTGCAAATCTGCTTTAACATTAGGGAATCCAGTGGGCGTTTACTTTCGACTCTTACACCGAGAATGCGATTTTTTTCTTCCAGATGCCACACGCGAAACCACAAATAGGCTGACTTAAATTTGAATCGACGCATCCATCTCTTCCAGATCGTCTCGGGAGAGACCCCGCCTATAACTGCATGGCAACCACCGGTTGTCAGCATGTACGCGTCGCCTTCGGCAAATTCAGGAATCTTCTCAACGAAATCTGCAAGAGTTTTACCGTTCAGCAAAATGGAAGCCGGAGCCCAGCGATTCAGCGTGATTTTTTGGTCTCCGGCATCAAACTCAAGCACAAACCTGCCGGCATCGAACCGGTATCGCAACAGCTTGAACCTCTCCGGCAGCGCTGATCGGATATCAAATACGGCCCAAAGAACCCGACCATTTGAATGGTGATCATGATAGGATGCCAAAACGGCATGATAAACTTTCATTAAATCGGCTGAGGTGTGTTTAAAGAATTGGATCAAGGTGGCATTTCGGCACACGGGACAGTATAAAATGACACCCGTGGCGCTTTCATCGCCCGTCTGCCACGTGAATCCGCTGGCCTTGTAACTCGCCAATGTTCTTTTCCAATCCGGTGGTAATTCCCATTCTTTGATTTTGCCGCGTAATTGTCTGGTATGCAGAGTGGTAAGTCGTTTCAGGTAGGTTTTATGTGAGAACGCCCCTTTGACGGAACCCCATTTCACTTCCATAGCGGGTCCCGTTTGCTCTTCGAGTATCAAATGGCGGGATCCAATCTGGCCGATCTCCCAAACGGCAGGAGTCAAAAAGCGAATTCCGTTCCAGGCAACTTCTTTCCAGTCGTTTGTCAAATCGTCAACTATAGTCAGACAAATAACGGTTCAGATTGGAAGGTTACCCTGAACGGGGAACATCTGAACCCGTGAGCGGTTACTAAATTGCGCGCATGGAGAATACGGTTTCGCTTTACGACCGACAAGCATCTACCGTGGTAGGTACCAATCCCAGCTGCTCTGCTCGGGGGCCACGATCTTCCACTCCCGCTGTCGCAATTTTTCGCGATGATCGAGCTCCTTTACACTGTAACATTTGCAGTCTTCTTCGATCAAATTGGTCATCGTAAGCTTGACGGCATTGCCTATTTTCTCTTCCGTATCCATTGAGTTGTGCTGCAGTGTAAGGCTAATACGATTATTGTCTATGTCCACGAAAGACCACTTCCAGCCCACAACAATATGAAAGGGGTCTCCCCGGTACTCACTCGGCTCTCCATACTTTTGTTTAATTCGCTTGAGCAGGCTTTCATAAAATGTTTTGCTGGAATCGGCATACTTCAGTTTTATCCGTGCAATATGGCCCGGTGCCGTGCAGGTGGCATACGCAATCAATCCACTTTTATAACCCTTCATCGGTTTTATTTCCACCTCTTCGATGTTTTCCATGTAACGAATCGGCAAGGCGGTTTCCATGATCACATAGTCTTTGAAATCAGTGATGTTACGGTTTAATATAAAAACACCGACTTGATGGGGAGCTTCGTCGGCCAGGCAGATGCCGGCTAACCAGAGAAATGCCAGGTTTAGGGTGAAAAACAGCCACTTTTTCATGTGTGCTCCTTATCTTCAAGATTCACTTTTGGCGATTGAATATTTAGAGATGAGTATCGTTTAAATAATGACAGAATACCATAAATAGTCAATTGTCAATAGTCATTCGTCAATTAAATTAATACGCCAAACGGCCGAGCGATTTGAGGATAAGGGTTATACCCATCGCAAACATACCGGTAAGCCCCATACCACATGAGAAACCGGCTAGGAGCACCGGTGCATACTGCCGCCACATGGCGCCGTAACGCTTCAGAAAGAAGAACCGCCCCAGCAGCGCGCCGATGACCTCCAAGATGAGGCCGTGAGGGGCGGTTTGGCCTAATCCACGAACCATACCGTAAACCAGCAAAATAGGTAATCCTAAAACGGCTAGAATGGCATAGGTGACCACACCCAAACCCATACCGGCCAGCACATATATCCAATTCAGCGCTTGATAGAATAGGGAATTGCCTTCCAAGGTGGATGTTTGCATTAAAAGCGTGTTCAATGCCTGCAAATGCCACAGTTCTTGGGCAAAAGGATAGGCACTGGACGGAATCGGTGCCAGTCGCCAAATAAACTGAGAGAAGAGGAGACTGGCAATCATGACCACCGGAAACACCACAATCTCAGATTTGATGATTCCACGAATGCTGGTGCCGGTTAGCTCAATTTGTCGAAAATTGACGGTAGCCTCCCCATAATTATGAATCGGAATGGGTGCGTACCAGATCTCGATGCCTTGGTAACCGAAATATTTAGCCCCGGCGATAAAGCTGGCTTCTCGCACCAATGGCAAACTTACAAACTGGCCGGCAATGCCTTCCATACGTGCCGTTATGTAGGAAACAATCGGAGTGTAAATGAAACCATACGCCAGAAAGAACACCCAGGGAAAATTTGGAACCAACCAGACACAGAGTAAGACATAGGACAGGGTGGAAAACACATAAATTCCGATGGATATCCAAAAATTAAAGTCGCCCCTTCCCGGCGGCGGGCGAAACAGATCTTTAAAGCTCCCACGATTGCTGGAAGCACTCTGGCTGAAAGATCGTAATACATGCCAGATCCCCACCAGGGCAATCGCCAGTCCTAGTCCGATACTGAAGCTTAAATAAAAATCAAAGTTGTTCGCAAAAATCGTGTCGACGGTTTCCATGCCCGGATGCCAGCGGCTGAGGATACCGTGACGATATAAAACCGGATTGGCAACCACCGTGATGATCAGTCCAACCAGGCCACCCATCACCGCCCAGAAAGGCAGCACCATTCCAATAAACACCAGACCCAGATCGAGCTGGATACCTGTCGCCACTGCCGGCAAGAGTTCTTCGGTATGGCCTGTCAGTTCAATCCATGGAATCGGTATGAGTCGAATCGGTTCCATGAGAATAAGCCCGGACACCGTGGGCAAGAGAACATAGATTCCGCCAAAGGCCAATCCGATCACACCACCGATGGAAAAAACCCGCCATTTCCAGCTCTTTTGCTTATCTTCGGTAGATTCGGCCAGAGCCATGGTGCCCAGAGCCGCCACCGGCGCCATCGGAAAAGGAAGTTTTTCCACATCCGAGGTGATTCGATAAAGCGCATACCCCAGACCAAACTGATCGATGCGTTGAATTATTTGAGTGCCAACAAGCAGCAGGATCGGTATCAGCCAGTCACGGTGAAAAAATGTCCGTTCCACCAGAGACGATGAGTCCTGCGAAGGTGCCACCCAGTTGGGAATAAATTCGGTTAATCCCAGCATTCGCGCGGCATCCGACTGAATCAAATATTGATTCCACAACAGACCTTGAAAAGGTGTCGCCAAGGCTGCACCGGCCATATAATACAGCAGGAATATTTCCTGTTGTTTCAGTTCACTGTAAGAACGCTTGGCCAGCTCGGCAAATAGAATAATCGTCACCCAGCGCGCTGCCGGTCCGATTCCGGTGCCGATGACCAGCTGAAGATACATGCTGCCGGGCATCATGAGAAAACCGATGAAGATCGCACCGACGACGGTCTTCCAGTCAAACCCTTCTTCAAAGTGATCCGGGGTTTTTAGAAGATCTCTGTATTCCTGCAGTTCTTTATCTTCGTACATAACGATGCCCGTTGTCAGCACTCGACTCCGACGCCACGCGTGGGAGTTAATCATGAAATAGAAAAAAGCGAATCACGAAACTATGAACACACGAAAGAACACGAAACGTCTTTTTTCGTGCTTTCGTAATGTCCGTTGTTTAGACTCAATCTAAAGGGTCACGTTTCTTAAGAGCATATGACCCCAACGCGGTGCGTCGCGTGAATTTCAGCTAGGCAATACCAAATAGCTTGAATATTGAAATAGTCCATAAATAGCCCAAGAACCGGCCATTATGAAATCACCGATAATCAACCCAATAAAAAAATTGCGCAGCTTTTTGAACAGTACCACACCGCCATACCGTATGCACAGGGCGTTGCAAAGCCATCCGATAAAAAAGCTGAACCAAAGGGTCCACATGGCAGAACTGTAGGCGGTCAGATAACCGATAGGATGAATCGGCCACCAGAAAAATCGGTGGTAACAGATTACTAATATCAACATGACGGCGGCACCGATAAGGGTAAAAATCATCACCCATTTACTGGAGTCGACCGGTGCTTCAATCAAACTGTATATATCTTCATAAACGGCCACCGTGGTGCGGGTAGCCCAATCCAGCTGAAGCTCCCGCACACCGAATTTGTAACACAGGACCAACATTGCCAACAAGGATACGACCACCCCGGCAAGTAATGTAATCAAAATCGTGATTAAAATACGGCGATTGTTGGACACTTTTTCGGTCACTTTGCGAGCATGCAGCAAAGACGGCATCAGAGATTCACGAAGGTCCACGAAAAGCACCTTCTGCACAACTGCGGCGACAAGAATTCCGACATTCGTAAAAAATTTTGGACCAAAAAACGCCAGAATGCCGTCCATAGGAGCGGCGGTCAGTGTAAAATACGCAATGCCCCCCTGACAAATCACGCGGGTCGCTACGAGGGTAAAAATAAAAAAGGCGCCGATTACCACGAAAGAAAATAAAAATGGAATTCCAAATGAATGGCACCATATGACAATCCCAAAACCGCCGACGACAAACCCCCAGAAGGCTAACCGCGTGGAAAACCATTCGGCGCGGACATCCTCTTCTTTTTTGAATCCAAACCCCTTCAAAAATATATCTACAAAATGAAACCGAGCCAGCCAAGCAAGAAAGACGAAAAACACCAGATACGCACCGATCATCTGAGTTTCTTCGGGGCGCGAAATAACAGGGCCGAAGGTCACACCCAGCGCGGCTGCCGGTATATTAATGCCGATAAAATTCAGCAACCCAATGAACAATGTACCCATGATGAAAAAAAACCAAAACGAAAATGAAATTTGCTTCGATGTGAGAAATGCAAAACCAATAAAGGCCGGGTAAATGTAGATTTTCAGCTTATAAAACCCGGAGAACAGTCCCTGCTTGGGAAAGTATGTCCCGGCTAAAATTAGAGTCGGTATCGAGGGGATCGTCGGATAATAAAAACTCAAGCCGTTGAGCAGGTGCAAAAAAACGGGGATGAAAAGGCCGGCCAATAGGAAACGATTTGAAAAAAAACGTCCCAATTGATTATTGTCGACGGCTTCCTGCATTAGCAGCGGAACCCGCAACAGGGGAAAATTCATCCGTTCGTTGTAAAGCGGTTGCCGGCTCAACAAATTAACAATGCAAACCATCACCACATAGCACAGAAAAACAAAGCTTGTCCAAACCAGCAGTGGACCTATCCAAACATCCCAGTGGATTTCCTGCAGGATTTGCAGCCATCCCATCTGACGACCACCCATAAGCCCATCATACAGCGTGGTGATAGCGTCTTGGCTTTGAGGATACCAAGATTTGGGTAGAAGTGGGTCAAGGACCTCCTCCCAGCGATTTTCAACGGTGGCAAAATGGTATGGCGCCGTAAGATTGATAAAAAAAGTCCGTGCCAATCCGGTCCAGGCAATCCCGGATAACAAAACCATCAGGCTCCAGGCGACAAGCAGTTCTTTGCCGGACATCCAATTTTTGCCCTTGAATATTGCGCGGATCAATGCCGTGATAATCATCATCCAGACCAACAAATAAAACGGAGCCAGAGGGAAATGACCGCCACCTAAAGGCGTTCCCTGTCGGTAAGCATTGTTAAACGGCGTGATCAAACAAATCAGCAATGCAAGGGCTGAACCAAGTAGTACGGCTCGCCAACGGATTCGTATACCGGTATTTTCTTCAGCAGGTTGCGGTGTCGACATATCACGTGCAGGGCTGTGCTGGCTTTCGCTCATCAATTCTTTCCCTTAACAAATTTCGATCAGCTAACCCACCAATTTCTTTTCGGCACCCTCCAGAACGTTTTCATAATAGGTTTTGTCCTGATCATCGAATGAGCGCCAGGCCAACAACTGCCTGCGGACCGCATGCAGAAAGGCCTTATTAATTCTTCGCCAAGCGTTGGCTTCGCCGGACTGACGCCTGAGTATGACGTGAATTTCAAGAAAACCCGGTTCATCACTGGAAGGTCTGAATTGCAGATCAACGTTTTGCATGATACCAAAATCAAAGGGGGCCAGCCATACACTGGATTTGATGTGCAGGCAGGTATCCTCCTCACATTCTTCGGCGGGACAGTCAATTTCAGCCCCGGTTATGCCTGGTGCTGTCGGGCAGATATAGCCGAATTCAAGATTGGCGGTTGAAAACATACCGTGGGAAACATCCTGATGCCCTTCAAAATAATCATAGAGAAATCCTCCCACGCTGCGGTGCTCCCGATAGGTCATCAGAAACGGCAACGTAAGTTCCATTTCATTTCCTACCGCCGGCGGCAAAGTCCAGGAGCGATTCACATCCGGAATAGCGATTTCTCCAGCCACTTTGGATGGATAAATTACCGAAACGAGCACCACGGCAATAACTAGGACCATAGCGGCCACACCGGCCAAAGAGGAATAATTTACGGTAATTCCGGACCACAGAGATGTTTCTGCAAACAGCCAGGCGGTTGTTTGAGCCAGCAAATAACCGAATACTGCACTCAAGACCGCCAAGGCCATTGCTTCGGCGATAAATAAAAACGACACATGGGACGGTGCCAGTCCCACGGATGTATAAATGCCGATTTCACGCTTGCGCTCATATACGCTGCCTATCATCGTGTTCAAAACAATAAAAACGGAAATGATAAGCGGAATAATGATGTTGGGAACTCCACTGTAACTCATCGTATCACTGGCATTATATAAGTATGTACCATCCGATTCACCGCTGAAAAGCGATAGACCGAAGCGATCCACCAAATCCTGTGCCGTCGTTTGAATTGACTTCTGTGAGAGGGTGCGGATCGACACCGCCTTTAAACGGCCGCCGGTCGCAAGAAGCGTTTGGTGCGGAATTATCAGCGTCAAGTCGCCGGGGACATGTTGATAGCGGCTTTGAAACTCACGCACATCATCACCGGATTCAAGGGCTTCCACTTCCACTTCTGTCATGGCAGTGGAGACTTCGCGCGGAAATGTTACCGGTGTCAACGGCTCGCCGTCCAAATCGTAGCGCTCCTGCAATTTACTTCCGGAAAATACACCCACCACCTGAAACGGCATCCCCCAGATGCTGACATCTTTACCTCCGGGCTGATGTGGATCAATACCTAAGCTTTGGGCCATGCGCTGGGGCAGCAGTACCGCCTGGCGTTCGCCTTCTTTCAACCAGCGACCACCCACCAGGATATCGTCCATACCGGACACCCGAGGTTCTTGAAAAGAAAGTCCCACCAACCCCTGGGCCTCAAAAGAGCGGTCATTGTATCGAACCGGGATTCGTGTGGTTCGGGTTTTGTCTTCGTCTTCCAGCCACACTCGAGGCACGGCTATTCCCTTATCAATAAAAGAATTCGCGATGACGCCCAAAGCTTCCGGCGGTAAATCCCGCCAATTGACGTTTTTCAGTAAAAAACCCTGATACGGCGAACCGGGATCGTACATTATGCGTGCATGACGCCGCATGGATTTAACCGAAGTGAAACTCATTATCGTAAAGGTAAGAATGACTAACGTTGTGCAGGTCAACGCGGTGCGCAACCGTCGACGCCGCAGGTTACTCACGCCCAACAAGAAGGCGGCCACGAATGCTTTCCAGCGCCCTAGCTCTTCGCCCTGTGCCAATTGTGCCCGACTTTGAAGCCGCGTCATTTCGTCTTCGAACCGGAAAAAAATAATCAATGTCACAATCAACGAAAGCCCCATAATAAAGAATGCCAGGATGACGACCATCGGGCTGTAAGCTAAACGAAACGCGGGATGCACATTATAAATGATCGCGATCAAAAGGATCAGAATAAGGCTAAAGGCAATGATCCGTTTGTAAATATTGACAAAGGAAAAAAGCAAACGCTCCAGACAGAAGGCGAAGGGCACAAATAGGGCGATATAAAACAACACCCCGTAAAGGACATCTTTTTGGGTCTTCTCCACGTCATCATACACACGACTTGCCAGTGCCCACGCCCACGCACTGGATTCCAAAAATTTGTCGTACCGGCGGTTTTCTAAAGCGTTCTCCGCCGTCTTTATTTCTGTCAATCCCTCCTGCTGAAGCTTCCGGATTCGTTCGTTAATAATTCCACGTTTTTCAAGATTGGTAATGCGCGGCTCCAACAACGTCCACATGTCTTTGGCGACTCTGTATTCCGTGCGATGCAGAAACGGCCACTTTTCAATCATATACCCGCTGCCATGGGGCTTGTCCTTGGAATTATTAAGCAGAACTAGCTTTTTCTGCAGGACGTTGTCTGAAAGCGTCAATTTGAGTGGAGTGCCGGGTTCCAAAAAAACGGTTGAGATGATCGAGGCGTTCTGATGAAAGGAAATCCAGGTATCCAATCGGCTCATGAACCAGCGCAAAGGATCGGCCTCCCGGCGACCGTCGATGATTTGGGGTTTGGTCATATATCGAAACGTGCGGGGCTCCAGAAGGTTGAAAAGGGTTGTTCCGCTGCAGGCAAACATCACCAGATCGGTTTCCATTATGCGGCGTACCATTTTAACGCGATAGGCCGACTTACCGGTCTGTTCTTTATCAATAGTCCACACCACGGCACCCGTCACCGGATCGTATTTGTAACCCTCAAAAATTATTTTATGAAAACTGTGCTTTTTGTCGGCCATCCCTCGCAGGTGAAAGCTTCCCATATGATCCACCATCACATGATAGCGTGCCGGTCCCTGATAGGCGAGCAACACAGTCCCCGGTGCCGGTTGATCGGCAAACAATTCACCATGCCGTAGAAATTTGGCCCGGCCAATAACCTCGCCGAATCCGTTGCGAGGGAAAACGTCTGAGTGCAATCTCGGTGCCTTGGCCAGATGCTGAATCAGCCCACACACAAAAGAACTTTGTTTGAGAGCATTGCCCAGATTAACTTTATCAGGGGTATCATGGGGCGTCCCCCACATGGCGCGCGCATCATGGGTGGTTACATAACTCAATCCATGGATACCGGCAAGGGCGGTTACTTCTCCACCAAGGGGCGGGCGGTCAAGAAAATAGCTTTGCCAGGATCGTCCCCGGCTGGGTACCAACGTATCTTTAAAAACACCCGTATGGCCAAGAGCTTTTTCGACGGCGGCAGCTCCTTCGCGCAATGTTTCATCAAGCGTGCTGTAGGCTGCCACTCTGTTGATCCTGGGGCGGAAGGGATAAAGCCATCCGTAATTAAAGGCACCAAAGCCGTCACCGTGGCTTGAAAGGTGGAGGGATACGGCCACCGTCAGGTCATAGGCCTTAATCTGAGAACGAAAGGTTCTGGCACTTTCAAGGTCAGCCAATTTAATTCTCGCGTCCTTCAACACCGCCTCTTGATCTTTTTTTGCCAGAGGCACCAAGCGTTGAAGAACTCTGCGTTCCTCCGGAGAGACATCCGTGTAGGTGGGTTTCCACAATAACTGGCGGAGTAATTGCCTGTCCTTGGCAAGCTGTTGTATCAGAGCCGTATCGATCTGATCCTTCTCCTGCATACGAAGTCGCATGAGCCTGCGAGAAACACTGTCGGATTCGGTTTTAATCCGTTCCAGAAGGGCATCGATTAGCAAGGAGTCCAACTCGTTTATCTCGGATTGGGTTTCATGGGCACCTTCAAAAGAGATATTGGCGAGGGCTTTAATCGTTTGACGAGTTTTTTTAACCAATGCTTTCAGGTCATTTTTCATTTTACGCATATCTTTGGACCGAGTAGCAAAGCTCCACACAAGCTCTCGCATACCGGCCAGACCCTGGGCATGTCCCGCCGTTGCCACCAAAACAACGGAGCGTTGAGGCGGGTGTTGCTTGAGAGTGCGGGCCACGTCCAAAAGCGTCGCAATATTACACGCTTCGTCGGCCCCGGGTGATAGCCCGGCTACCAGGGCTGTGCTATCGTAGAAGGCTTCAACCATAATCAGCTGTTCGCGAAGGTTTGGATCCGTGCCTGGAATAAAGCAGTAGATGTTTTCGGCTGTCACCAGCTGCCAGGTTGACTGCGAAACCAGGTTAACCTGGTCCGCAACACGTCCCTCGGCAGCGGTTTCAAAGGCGCCGAATAGATCCCGGATTTGAGAAATCGGCATCCAGAATCTTGGAAACTGAATCGGTGATAATTCAGATTTTTCTTCGAAGTATTGTCTCAATGCTTCTCTCCGATCAACGTAGATCAGCGCCTGAGCACCGAGATTGGCAACCTGTAACCAGTTTTTCCCCGATTCCAGTTCCATTAAAACGATGGCTCCAACAATCTCCTTACCGTTGAGTTGGTGGAGCTCGCCCTCGTTGACATAAATAAGCGGGGCGGTAATTCCCGGGGGAGCAATCGTTTGCGGTGTAATCGCGTTACCCAATAACGGGCTGATGGCAACCGTTTGGTTAAGCGCAGGGATTGTTAACGAGCTTTCCGTGTTTCGAACTACCGGAACTGAGAAGCGTTGGGATTCAACCGTCTCAAAGCCAAGTTGGACGAATCGCTCCTTGATATATTTAGCCGCAGCCTCACTGCCCGGTGTGCCGGTGCTTCGGTCACCGTATGACGCCATGGTGCGAATGACATCTCCAAACTCGTCGGAAAGCACGAATTCCTGGACTTCTGCCAGGGCCATGGCATTCGGAAACACAACAGCCGTGTAAGCGATGAGGACAGTGCACAAAATTTGAAAAATATTTCTGAGCATTTTTACCTTACCTCATCAATATGCAAAATGTCATCGAATGGTTGAATCGGATTAGATGGTTGAGATCGTTTCGATCATTTAATCCCGGGAACCAATTTGACCGATAGAAATAGAGAGCTCTTCGCGGTCTTCGATTTTATCGACCAATCCGTCCCGGATCCACACAACTTGATCCGAAACGTTGAGCATTTTGAAATCGTGGGTCGCTGAAATTACAGTGACCTTGCGCTCCTGGCTTAAACGCTTCAACAACGCAATGATCTCTTCCCCGGTGGTCAAATCCAGGTTGCCGGTAGGTTCATCCGCCAGAATTATGGCTGGATCGTTCGCCAGCGCCCTTGCGATGGCCACTCGCTGCTGCTGACCCCCGGAAAGCTCAAAGGGCTTGTGGCTGAAACGGTCGGCAAGCCCAACCAAATCAAGCAGCTGCATGCCCTTCTCCACGGCAGTGTCACTATTCACGCCGGCAAAAATCATCGGCAACGTCACATTTTCCAAAGCTGTCATCACCTGAATGATATTAAAGGTTTGAAAAATGTATCCGATCTTGCGGCACCTCAGCCACGCTAATTCATAGGCATCCAGCTGGGCGATATCTACCTCGTCAATAAACACCTTACCAGAGGTGGGTTTATCAAGGCCTCCAATCATGTTAAACAACGTGCTTTTGCCTGATCCGGACGGCCCCATTATGGAAATGTAGTTACCACGAGAAATTTCCAGGTTTATCCCCTGGAGGGCTTGCACATCGACTTTGCCGAGTTTAAATACTTTGGTTACATTCGTAACTCGAACAATTTTGCTGTCTGCTGCCATGGATTCACCCTTGCCGTTTCGTTTTGCAACGAGCACAGAGCATAAGCGTGAGTTCAATTGTAAACAGCGTCACAATAAACTACGTATGCGCCTTTTGAACCGTTGATTGTATAGCCACCGTGTCGGGTCGAACATCTAAGACGCTGGGTATGGTCGCGCAATGATTTATGTCACTCTGTATAATATTTAGAATTATTCTTTTCTTCAAGACCCTCTTCGGGGTGCTGTCCTATTCCAAAATCCGTAATCGCGTTTGATCGGTGGGCTATTTTTTTGATCAGCGCTACTGTTCCACCCGCATCGCCTCAACAGGCTGCATTCTTGCGGCCACCAGCGCCGGATAAAGAACACCGACTAAGCTCAGGATGCAACCGACTCCGATGCTGTAAAGCACGGAAACCAAAAAGCTATTCCATGAGAGATACGTTGTCGCCGCGGAACCAAATCTGATTAGGGCATTGAACAAGGCAAAAGCCGCACCAATCAATGCTCCCGCCCCTGCGCCGGCAAGCCCCTGCATGCCGGCTTCAAGGAAGAACAATCTGAGAATAAAGCGGTCCAATGCTCCGAGACATTTCATGGTTCCGATTTCTCTAAAACGCTCAGTCACTGCCATGAGCTGGGCATTGACAATTCCAACCACACAAACAAGCAGCGAAAGAATAACAATCCAGCGTTGCTTTGGACTGCTTGCCACACTCGTGTCTTCCGGTCCGATATCATATCCGGACTGCACAATCATCCGGCGCATATCGGGATCACCGGTGGCTAAAAAACCATTAACCACATCATTGCTCACACTGACGAAGCTTAAAAAAGAGACCGCTAAAACCAGGCTCATGGTGGTAATTAAAGAGCGAAAGAATCGAACCTTAATGCTTTTAAACGCAATTTCCACCGATTTGCCAAAAGGGAGTACCACAAGGCGTTCGACACCTTCAAATTGATGAACGGTATCTGAAGGGAACTGTCTGCTCATGATAACCTTTCTCCGATATTCTTATCGGGGATGACGATGGAAATGATGCGTAATATAATCTAAGGAGGACCAGAGGTTAGAAAAACTGTAACCTTTTCAAGAATTATTGGCAACGACCATTGTCTGGATCAAAATGGAAACGCCACAAAATCATTATGTTAGAGGAAATTATGGATTTTTAGCATATAATTTCCGGATTGTAAATGATAATGGTTCCTATTTTTTCCGAATAAGGTACACACCATCACGCAGCTTCAGCATAACTTTTTCCACCCGGCGGTCGCGTTTTACCCTGGCGTTGAAATCGGCAATGGCGCGGGCATTTTTATTCGTAATGTTGCGCTTGAAAATTTTATTGCGCCAAAGCACATTATCAACAAACACAAGACCACCGGGCTTCAGAATTCGCAGCGCTTCATCGAAGTAGAGATGATAAGATGGTTTATCAGCATCAATAAAGACGAAGTCCGATTTTGTATCCGGCAGCAATCTGAGGGATTCCAACGCAGGGCCCAATTTTAGTTGGATTTTTGCACCGTGCGGGCTTTTTTTGAAATACCGTTGGGCTATTTCGGCATATTCTTGGTTCATTTCGCAGGTAATTAAACGGCCGTCATCCGGCAAGGCTTCCGCTATCAACAGCGCAGAATATCCGGTGAACGTACCGACTTCAACGGCCGTTTTGGTACCGGACACTCTAATCAGCATTTGAAGTAATTTGCCTTCAATTCTGCCAATACTCCAGCGTGAACGTTCAGTAACGTGTTCGGTTTCCTGCATAAGTTGCTGAAGCAACGGTGATACATCGTCGGTATGCGCCTCGATATAGGCCTCGATAGCCTGATGAATTTCATGTTCCATTGCCGAATCCTATTCGCACACGTCGGTCGCAGCGCAGCGGAGATCCCGCCCAGCGGGATTGTTGCAAGACCAAAATATCAGTCTACCGGAAAATTAAAATTGTGAAAATATTTTTTCGGATCTATAACCGGAGTAAACCCCAATACCACTCAGTTGATCACACCTTCGTTTGGGTTATAGCACCCATTTTTTTGTTCTGGCACCGAAAACCTGGTCCTTTAGGCCAGGATTCGTTATAGAATCCAGTTTTAAGCCAGGGCCAAAAATGCCACAGACTCTTGAAAATGTATGGAACTGAAGGGTGCGTGTCAAGCCATAAAAATCTGTTAATTCAGATCGACAGCATCCATGGGCACCCCTTCATTCATTCTGTCTGCAAACGGAACAGGATCGTTTTCTCCATCCAAAACGATCTCATACACTTTAACCGATCTCACAAATCCTTTCACGCGGATATTACCTCGCGGTACGCAGTCTATTTCGTCTTTTACAAGCGCCCATGCAGAATGGCTGATAAGAATGCTGCCCGCCGGACAGGCCGATTCCAAACGTGAAGCAAGATTGACTTGCATGCCCATAGCCGTGTACTCGCGTCTCTCTCTGGAACCGAAGCTACCCACGGTTGCCATACCACTATTAATACCGCATCGTATTTGCAATGGATGCTCGATACCCTCCTCAAACCACTTTTTCTGAAGCAGCGCCATTTTACGTTGCATATCGATGGCCATATTAGCACAGCGCAACGCATGATCGCGGTCATTGGTTCTGTCAGGCGCACCGAAAAAGACAAACAGCGCATCGCCGGAGACGTGCGCCAGAGTTCCTCCATATTTCTGAATGATATCGTTCATATAACCAAAATATTCATTCAACAGTGCCGCCATATCTTCAGGTTCGAGGGCATCTGTAGTTCGGGTAAAGTCTTTAATGTCGGAAAAAAACATGGTTAGTTTTTTGCGGCGGTGATCTCCAATGGGTTCGATATCGCCTTCCATAATTTTGTCTGCCAACTGAGGTGGCACGTAACGTGATAAAATAGTATGCGCATTCAGAACCTTCTGTTTTTGTTTTTCAAGATCTTTAGTCCTCAGCTCGATGATCCGCTCCTGACGCAATCGAATGGAGTTGGTCTGTTCGATCCTGCGTTCAAGCTCCTCAATGATTTCGCGGGACAAGCGAAAGCGAAAAAAGTCCATCAATCGTGTATAGACCGGTTTGGCTTTCCACTTAATGTGGTATTCACAATAGGCACCTCCTCTAAATTGACATGTCGTCTCTTGAACCATGGCCGGATTTTTGGTTAGTTTGCCGAGTCCTTCATAAACACCTCGATTCATATCGCAGAAGTACTTTGTAAGAGCAGGATCATCATTCCAGTAGATCCTTACAACAGCATAGCCGTTCTTGTTATCGACGATTTCAATAGAGCGATTGCGGTTGAATTTGGCATTTTCTTTGGGAAGTCGCTGAATAATCGTTTGCACTCCGGCCAAACGCATTAAAAACACCTGCGAACCCACAGCAGTCTTGAATATGTTGCGTCCTGCTTTGTATATGGCGTCAGGATCGTCGAGAATGGCAATGGTATTGTGATATATCCGGCCTAGTAGATCATTTGGAATCCAATTGTTAGGCTCCAGCAGATACTCCTTGTCCACCGGCACTATTTTGCCGGTATCTTCATCCGCATACAAATACTTCTTATTTCCTACGATACCCTTGAACAACTTCGGGTAGGGCACCGCGGACAATACGGTTTTAATGAAGTGCTCGCAGGTGAGAATGTTGATACAACTCGAGTCCTTGCGCATCGGTTTGCTTGAGGTAAGAAGAGAATACTTCATAGGCATACCTCTTCAAAAAATACAGATTTTGAAATTGATTTATGAAATGCCAAGGGGGAGGGATGAAAAAATAAAGATTAGATAATGCTTTGTCTATATAGTGAAAAAAGATAGTCAATGTCAAATGACACGGTTTTCCAATAACCAGAGTTACGAGCTATCTTTTCAATCGGGACGATTCAAAACAAATTGAAATTAATGGAAATTATGATCTTAAGGCGGACGTGACACGTCGTAAATCTTAGATATTCTCATATTATCGAATCATTTATCCATTGGCTTAAAATACGAGCCGCGGTCGCGGCCCCATTTAAATTAAGCGTTTGCCGTGAATTGGGTCTAGTCATTTGAAACATCTGTTCAATATGCTTGCTCAATATTTCCGGATGAACATCATTTTCACTCAGGATCTTCATTGGTATAATTTTTTTTATCTTCTCTGCCCGCATAGGCTGTTCCTGCTGGCGAGAGTACGGATAAACAAGGGCGGGAACTTTTGTCACCAGCAGATTCATGCATGTGTTGTATCCGGCCAGGCTGATCGACAGATCGGCTGCATATAAATAATCAAGAAAACGTTTAGAATAACGCCTGACCCGCAGATCGGGTGTAGAATGGGCGCATAGTTTTCTAAATTCGTCTTTCATCATGAAAGGACCGGCAAACGCTTCGAGCCTGAAACCATGAGAGAGATCGAGCATTCGGCAGGCCTCGATCACACTAGATAACAGTTTAAAGCCCGCACGACCCCCTCCGGCGCTGGCGACAATCAGCTTTTCCTCGGGGGTAACGCCTAATTTTTCCCTAAGGTTTACTCCACGGGTTGGATCGGTTTGTTGGGTGATAAAGCCCGCATGAATCACCGGAATCTGAATGTCGCCTGCTCTGCTGAAGGTTTCATCCAGACGAAGCAAATTGGCATCAGAATGCACGATTAATCCATCGAAATAGCGATTCAGTTTTTGCAACACCCGCTCTTCATATGCAGCTTGATGCTTTTTTTCGACTAATATGTCCCGCAAGCTGCATATCGTTTTAATCTTTCCAAATTGACCGTCACGAATGGCTCGCAGCAACGGTTCCAGCTCAAAGCCAAACATGGAACGGCCAAAGGGATACAATTCGATTATAAATAGATCCGGCTTTTTCTGATCGAACAATCCAAAAAGGATCTCTTGGCGGTCTTTTTGGATCTGTTCAACACTGCGCTTGGAATCCCCGGAAATCAATTTGGTAAACATTTCGTCCATATATAGGACGGGAAGTCGGGTAAGACGCACATGGCCGGGAAGATCAATGTCTACCTGCTGGCCCCCGGCAATCAGGGTTACGTCGTGGTCGGATAGCGCCCGGGCAAACTCGAGACTGCGTACCAGATGACCCATTCCCCATGAGTATTGGCAATAAAAAATGATGTTCATGGCTAAACAACAATAAGCTTAAAGACAGATTTAAAATTAACGGGAGACAACTCCTAATTAAAGATCGGGCTGTACCAAATGTCCAAAATGAACCAGGTGAAGCTCCTTTCTCTGTAACAATGCGCGCAACAAAAGTTCGAGAAATTCAAAGGCTGCGGAATTCATTCGCTGGTGATGAATCATTATCCCGCAATGACCTGAAGCAATTGCCCGTTTGAGCTCACTAAAAAGGCCATTCCATCCTGCGATAGCGCCGTGCTCATCGCGTGTGTGCAAATCGACATTGACAAAAAAATCCGGCAATCCTTCAGGTGGCTCAGGCGCAGATCCCAAGCTGCGTGAAACGGCCGCGAAATTGAGTTCTTTCAGCAAATACAGCGTTTGGGAAGCACAGCGATTCCAGGGCGGGGTAAACACAGGCACAAATGCTTTCCCTAGGATTTCTTCAAGTCGACTTCGGCCGCGAAGTAAATCTTTTCTGATTTTGAAACGCTGGCGGTCGGGACCAAATTCCTGCCGTTTGCCCTCCTGTGCATGATTCACATGGCGCCAGCCGTGTTGATGCCAGCACCAGAGCGGTGCGGCGTTGGCGTGAACCCCTTTTAAGCAATCCCAGCGCTGTGACGTAAACCAAGCGGGAACAACCGCCAGACAGAGCGGAGATCTTCGCTGCTCAAAAATACTTAGCAGCCTGGCGAGGTTATGGCCGGGGACCGCTACATCGTCAGCTCGGAAAAAGACATAGCCCGCTTTTTTGGGCGACAAGTGGCTGCAGGCTTCCTGAAGGCAGCGATCTAACCGTGAAACCAGATCAGTAGGGACGCGACGCCAGATAGATGAAACATTAGTGGGCATAGTCAACATTGAGCTGATATTTGTACCCAGGTTGAGCGGTTCCGGGTTCAAGGTTCCCAGTTAAAATGTCGCAACTAACCTCTAACCATGGTATTACGCGTTAAGTGGGTTAAATTCCATATTTCACCCATTGGGTGACAGCGGTCAATCCAAAAAAATAGACAGAATCCCATAAATAATTAATGTGACGCGCATACGCTGGGGCGGGATCTTCGCTACGCTCCGACCGGCTTGTTCGAGACCGGCATTTTATGCGCTATGCTGAGCCCAGCGCTCAAGCCACTCAGCGGTGTGGACAGCACCCTCTAGATTGATGGCGACGCGCGGCCGTAGCGGTTCCGCCATCACATGTTCTATGACAGATGCCATTTGGCTCGGATCCATATCTTGGCTGTCCAAGATTCGTAACAAACCCTTGTGTTGGAGACGTTCGGCGCGAAGGCGTTGCTCTTGATTCTGGGGGAACGGCCAGACGAGAGCCGGCACGCCGGTGGCCAGAATGTTCATAGTGGTGTTATATCCACCCATACTGATGGATAAATCAGCGGCCGCCATAAACGACAAAAACCCGGGAACAAATTGTTCAATCTGTATATGGTCATTTGCCATGGTTTTCAAGCGCTTAAAATCATTTTGGTCTAAATACGGACCGGTAAATACGCACAGATAGCAGGATTGGTTCACATCCAATCGAGCAAAGGCGTTAATTACTGACTCCAGCAAAGGTGCACCCACATTCCCGCCGCCGGCGCTGGCCACCACCAGCCTGTCATCGTCAGCGATACCAAGCTGTCGTCGCAGCCGCGCACGAGAACCCGGCAAAGGCTTGGACGCGATGTAGCCGGTATAGACGATGGGGACCCGAATGTCGTCATAATGGTAAAACGTTTCGTCGAGTGTGACCACCTCAGGGTCCGAATGAATCAGCACACCGTCAAAATAGTTGTTTAGTTTTCTAAGTGCCCGTAATTCATGAAGTTCCTGATCCTCTTTTTCGACCAGAACATCGCGCACGGAGCTGAAAATACCGCGAACGTTCAATTTCTTTTCTCGGATCGCGTGCAGCACCGGATCAAGTTCATACCGAAAGGCTTTCCGGCCAAAGGGATAAAGCTCCAGGATAAAAAGATCCGGTCGCTCTTTTTTAAAAAATCCTAATAGGCGTTTCTGCCGCTCGTTTTTTATGCGGTTCAAACCGGAGGAGGATTCGGAGCTAAACAATCCCTTGAAATCCCGATCCATTTGCAGCTCATGCAGACGAAATTCACGTATGTGGCCCGGCAGCCGCACGTCAATATGCGGTCCCCCGGTTATCAGGATTACCTCATGGGCATGAAGCGCTTTGCAGATTTCAAGGCTGCGAAACAAATGCCCGAGCCCCAGTACGTGCTGACAATAGAATACGATTTTCACGGGATTCTAACCCAACCCAGACAAGCCATTTGAAGTGCAGCGCAAATCCCGGCTTTGCGGGGAAACAAAAAGGATAAATTAATCACGAAAGCACGAAAAAATGACAACACGAAGAAGAAATAAGATAAATTTCGTGTTTTCGTGGTGAAAAAAAAATCATTTCATAATCCGAGTAAATAAAAGACACTATTTACGTTCAATGTTCAATAGTTGTCAACATTTGCTTTGCCGGGTTCCAAGCGCAGCCATTCTTCGGGTGCTGCCGCACGCCTGCCCATTTTTTTCCCTCGACACACAAGGCGGGACCATCCATGCCTGCGGCCGGGAGAGTCGGTGGTCTCTGTTAAGTCTGCATCTTGCTTGACACATTAGGTGTTATTTGCTAGTTTTCACAACTTTTATCGATCGGGTATTCACCCCCCGGTCGGTTTGACTGAAATATGGAGATATAACAACTATGAAAAACTTTCATCTCTGTGCACTGGGCTGTCCCCGACGGGGAATTGATTCCCAAAAAATATACGATTACCTGGAGGCCAATGGTTGGTCGTTTACCGAAGATTATCGAGACGCCAATTTAATCGTGGTCAGTACCTGCGCATTTGTTCAGGATAGAGAAGATCAGTCCCTTCAGGCAATTAACTTTTATCGAGAAAATCTGGACGATCATGCAAAAATTGTCGTTGCCGGCTGTTTATCCAAAATTAATCCGGATTCCATAGCGGAATATGACGATATTGATTTTCTGTCGCCACGAGAACTGGATAACCTTGACAAGATCATTGATGCAGACGTCAAATTTGAAGATATCCCCGATCCCAATCGAATCTTCAGTCATCCGTTTGCACCGGATTTGACTGCGCCGTCTGCGCAGGAGGCCCAAAAGGGGAAAGAGCGTCTTAATATTCGACTTGACTCGGAATATGAAAAGGAAAGCGTATTCACCGTGCGCTTGGCCCGGGGTTGTCTCGGAAACTGCAGTTATTGCGCCATAAAGTTCGCCGCCGGCAGTCTGGAGAGCAAACCAATACCTGAAATCATGAAAGAATTTAAGAAGGGTCTCAATCAGAAGTATCAAACATTCACCCTTGTGGCCGGTGACACCGGATGTTACGGCATCGACATCGGCACCACAATCGTCGATCTGTTGTCCGAAATATTCAAGATTGAAGGGGCTTATAAGCTGGTTCTTAAAGAGTTTAACGCGCAATGGCTGATAAAATATCAGCTGCAGCTCGAGAACCTGCTAAAACACAATTATGACAGGATCGATTACATTATCGTCCCGGTCCAATCAGCGTCGGATAGAATTTTACAGTTAATGAGACGCCCCTATAAAATTGAAAAGGTAAAAGAATGTTTGAGGAGCATACATAAGAAAATTCCGGAGCTGAAAATCACCACGCACATCATGGCGGGATTTCCGGGAGAAACCGAAGAGGACTTTCAGAAGTCACTTGATTTCATAAAAGAATTCAAATTTCCGTTTGTTGATATTTACGGCTACGAGGACAGGCCCAGAACCCAGGCGAGTCAATTGGAGGGTAAACTCCCACAGAATGTGATCAATCAACGGGTTAAACAATTAAGAGCCGCTCAGGAAGAAATATTATCGGCGTCTCGACACATAACATAGAATTTAATCAATTTAACAACGCATAGTATTAGGCGTCGAATGAACTCGTGTGAAACTAAACTATTAAAAAGCGAACCGCAGAATGTCGAATATCGAACCGCAGAATTACGAAGGATGGTTTCGCTACGCTCAATCTTTTTATAAATTTGTTAGAATACCTTCCTTCGACACTTGTCCGCCTTATCTCTGGAGGATTCGATATTCATGATTCGATATTCGACCAGCCCGCAAGGCCTTTAAACGGGTCCGTGTCAACTTTAAGCATTTGATTCATAACTAAAGATTGCGTTAACCAACGCACTTTGCATGGCAGGCGGGTATTCGCTTTATCAGAGTTTCTTTTTCGATTAGATCAGCCGTTTTTTTGGCCGGCGGCCGGGCTGACACCTGACACCGTGAAATCTGAAACCATAAACAGATTTTACCTATGGCAGACCCGTTCATCTCTGACCTGTCCCAGAATACCAGGTTTTCGATTTCAATAGAAATATGAGCTGCTCCCAAAAACCGATAGAAGTTGTTTTGCTGGCGTTATACCGGTATCAAAATTTTCCGGTCCGTATCCTGCATGCATTGTTGGAAAATATAGAGGGCGTGCGGCCAACCACGGTTTTTTTTCAGGATTTTTATACCAATGCAGTGAACTATCCGACGTCAAAAGAAGAACACCTGTTAAAAGAAATAATTGCCGAACTCAACCCGAAACTTGTCGGTTTAAGTGTCTACTCTCCCTATCTCTACGTTGCCAAGCGGATAACCCACATGATCCGGTCGAATACATCGGCCTCAGTCATATGGGGAGGAATCCATCCGACACTAAGCCCGGAGACATGTGTTAACGAAGCCGACATGGTTTGCATCGGTGAAGGAGAGGACGCATTCGCCGAACTGGTCACGGCGATGCGAGATGAGACCGAGTACCGCCAAATTAAAAACCTGTGGATAAATTCCAACGGCGCTATCATCAAAAATCCGATGCGACCGTTGATGCAGGATCTAGATCGCATTCCTTTTCCAGCCTATGGCAGAGATTCCTTCTATTTTATCGGTTCCAACAAGGTAATCCGTAAAGATCCAACACTGGAAGACCCAATTTTGGCTGTAATGCCTGCGCGGGGATGTCCCTTTGCGTGTTCGTATTGCGTGAACAGTCTATTGCGGCCCATGTATAAGGGATTAGGCCGTTTCAGCCGCAGACGTTCGGTTAAAAACGTCATCGCTGAGATGCAAGAACTACTCGCCATTCCAGGCAACAAAAAGACGGTCGTAGAGTTCCATGATGAAAATTTCGGCACCGACGAGACCTGGTTGAATGAATTTGAAACTCGCTATCCACCGGAAATCGGTTTGCCGTTCAAAGTTCAGTACAACCCGAAACTGATAAAACCGTCCATGATCGAAAGACTGGTTAAAAGCGGGTTGCATCGCGTCAAATTCGGTATCGAGTCAGGTACGGATCACATTCGGAATCAGGTGTTCGGCCGACCCGGTAAAAACAGCGAAATTTTGCAACTAGCCCGGGAAATATCCAAATTTGACGTTAAAGTCCGCTATGACTTAATTATCGATAATCCCTATGATTCGGAGGAAACCTTAAGGGAAACGATCCGGCTTTTATTGCAGTTGCCGCAACCCCGACGTTTCAACTTGTACTCACTGCAATATTTTCCGGATTATCCGTTAACCCTCAGAGCGCTTGAAGATGGTTACATAGATGAGGAGGAGGCAAGCGTTGATAGTCTGGAGAAACGAATGGCGCGCAACTGGGCATTTGTACCGAAGTTACTGCCCTTGACAAAAAAACAAATGCTGCACAATATCATTTGGTTAATTGCCTATGGTCATGTCGACGACACAGTGGTTAAAGACGTGGTATTTGATTACACGTTGAAATCAAAAGTTCGGTTGCTAAATCTACATTTGCGAGCCTATTTTTTGGGTAAACGTCAGCACCTAAGGCGCCTGATTCAAAAAAAGTGAAGAATGTGTCTTGTAGGGTTAGCACCCCAAAATTTTGAACCAATTCCGATTTTAGGTTTCAGCAACCTTTGCCGATCGCGGATTGCGCAGTTTCAGCGGCGACGGTGGCCTCTTGCGCACCTTGATGTTCAATAGCTCGACAAATACTGAGAAGGCCATAGCAAAATAAATGTATCCTTTGGGAATATGCAGATCCAACCCCTCGCCAACCAATGAAAATCCGATTAACAGCAAAAAACTCAACGCCAGTATTTTAATTGTGGGATGCTTCTCCACAAATCCACTGATTTTACCGGACAACAATATCATCACGATGACCGCGATGACGATGGCGGCCACCATAACGCCCACCTGTTGGGCCAGACCAATCGCGGTAATGACCGAATCGATGGAAAAGACGATGTCTAACAGCATGATTTGAACAATAACCCCCATAAAGGTTACACCCTTGCGGATTTTTTTCTCAGTCGCGTGGGTTTCCTCACCTTCCAGGTTCCCATGGATTTCAAGCGTACTTTTGCCTAAAAGAAACAGCCCCCCTAAAATGAGAATGATATCCCGCCCCGAAATTTCAGCAGTAAACACGGTGAACAAGGGCGCGGTAAGTTTCATAATCAGGGTGATCGAAAACAATAACGCGATTCGCGTTATCATTGCCACCAAAAGTCCGATGGTTCGTCCCTTGGCCTGTTGATGTTGGGGCAATTTACCTGCCAGGATCGCAATAAAGATAATGTTGTCTATGCCCAACACAATTTCCAGGGCTGTGAGCGTGACTAAAGCCATCCAAATGTCCGGATTGGTGATCCAGGTCATAGGTACGGTCCTTTCTTTTCAAGCCAGCCGAATGGCGTTGACTTCTTCCAGGTAGAGATCGTTGTGATCAATGACCAACCAATGAAGATAGGCAGAATTGATCAGCGGCGCTTCTGATGGCAAAAATTCACGGCCGCTAAGTCGATAAATTAACGATTTTAAAACCCCTTCATGGGTTACGACCAAAATTGTGGCGCCGGGCCACCTGTCCGCAGCTTCAATCAGGGCCCGACGACTTCGATCCCAAACCTCAAGACGCCGCTCTCCTTCGGGTGGACAAAAATTCCAGCCGGCGTTTATCTGAGCTCCCAGCTCGTCGGGGCAGTCGGCTTGAATTTGCGCAATAGTCTTGGCTGTCCATCGACCCCAGTTTTGCTCCCTCAGCCGATGATCGATACTACAGGGTAACTTTAAAAAAGAATTCATAATTTCTGCGGTTTGCCGCGCTCTCCCGGTATCACTGGATAAAATTCGACTCAAGTGGCTCGACAGTAAGGTTTTCCCCCAAATTTCGGCAGCCTGTCTGCCGGCAACTGTCAGCGGCGAGTCGCGGTGACCTTGGATGCGCTTGTCCCGGTTCCATAGGGTTTCGGCGTGGCGTATCAATCCAAAGCGAGCAGAGGGGTTCGTTTTGATCATCGTTTCGGCCGGCGTTCAACGAGGGTATGAAGGACTTTCTCAAGTTTCTCGTAATTCTTGGTTAAATTGTGTGTTTCGCGGATATAGGTTTTGGCCTTGTCGCCCATTCTTCGGCGCAGATCTCCATGGTTTAGAAGCCGTTCGATTGCCCGAACGAAACTATCTAAATCGAACATCGGTACCAGCAATCCCGTTTTTGAATGTTGAACAGCTTCAGGCACGCCGGCATTGTCAAATGCCACCACCGGTAATCCGCAGGATTGGGCCTCCAAAAACACCATCCCTAACGACTCTCTGATCCCGGGAAATACAAAAAGATCGGCAGCACTATAATAACGGTACATGTCTCGACGGGGGATCTTCCCCACAAAACGCACTCGACCCGGCATCTGCTCTGCGGCCATCTTCTGAAGCTTTTTTTTTTCTTTACCATCACCGGCTATGACCAGCCAAAACTGATTTCCCTGACGAAAAAGTTCACCGCAGGCCCGGATCACCCAGCGAAGTCCCTCGGTTTTCACATCCGGTCGGAACATGGCAGCTGAAAAAATCACAGGCTCATCCCCGACCTGCCAATGCCTCCGCATATCGTCCCGGGCACTGCCATCAAAAGTGAATTCACCGGGCATGATACCAGGCGCCACATAGGTAATCCGGTTTAGAGGTAACAGGCGCTGGAGATTAATCTGATCGACCGTTTTATTGGTAAATACATGATCGGCGGTGCTAAGGGTGTTTTTGTTCAAATAAAATCCAGGCATGGTTTTCAACCGGCGCTTTCGTTTGGTGGAATAAATGCCCTGAAATATAACATAGGGTGTATTTATTTTTCGGGAAACAACCGGACCTAGCAAATCTGGCGCTTTGTAGTAGCTGTGGTAAGTAAACCACAGATCCACAGTTTTGGACGAAAGTCTCTGAACAACCTTTTGCCTTTCCCAAAGCAAGGTCGGCCAAAGCCAGGGCTTCCAGTATAACCAGCGACATCGAAAAGAACTTGCCGACGTGACCTGATGACCTTGATGTGAGAGAAATTCGAATAGACCGGTCGCGGTGACCAGGTCACCGGATGGATGGGCATGACCGAGAGGTTTAAGAGGGGCATAAAAAGAAATGTTCATATTTTTTTAAGCTAATTTCGCTGAAAACCGACACTGTTTTCTACCTTCACCTGATTCGAAAAATGTGTCTCCCAGGACGAGGGTTTTCCCGAAGAACAGCATAGGTGAACAGCATAATGCACTGATCAGAATAAATCCGCCGAACGTCACGGCAATCTGGTTTTTCTCAACGGTCTTCAATTTTTGTAACTTACTTATTGAGCATGGAACTGGAGTAAATTTCAGCCAGGTCGCCGATTAACGCTTTACTGTCAAAATGCTGGATGATACGCTTTCGGGCGTTTGGAATGATGTGCGATCGTAACTCAGCGTCGGTCAGCATTCGAATCATTGCTTCGGCTAGTTTGTCCGTTTTTCCGGAAGGCACCAAAAGACCGGTTTTGGTGTTTTCTATCAGCTCGGGAATACCTGAAATATCCGTAGCCACCACCGGCACTCCCATGGCCATGCTTTCCAATAAAACGTTGGGAATGCCGTCCCGGTCACCATTGGGTGCCACTTCGCAACCCAGCACAAACAGATCGGCCTGGCGGTATTGGTCCAAAACCACGTGATGCGGCTTGGTTCCCAGCCAGCGGGTCACCGATGCCAGGCCCATATCCTGAATAAGTCTCAGGATTTTATCACGGTCTTCACCGTCGCCGATAAGCGTGTGATGAAACGGAATACCCCGGTCGTAGAGGAGTTTGAGGGCACCATAGATGCTGGGCAACCCTTTTTTGGGAATCAGGCGGGCTATGGTCAGTATGGAATAGGGTGGCTTAGGAATCTGCAAATCTTGGGTGGAATCGGAAAACAACGTGGTGTCAATTCCGTGATAGATTCGATGGATCGGTGTGGCATGCCCATCCGACAAGGCCAGCAGATGGCGCCGGTTATACTCGGTACAGGTAACCACAAAGCTGGCCAGTTTTATTTTCTCGCGCAGTTGCTCCTGATCAGAGGTATAAATGTCTTTCGCATGGGCGGTAAAACTAAACGGTAATCCGGTCAACTGACTGGTGAACATCGCCACCGACGTCGGTGAGTGGGCAAAGTGGGCATGCACATGCGTGACACCGCTTCGCGGCAGCAGGCGATGGACCAGATAACCGGCTTGAAACAAATGCTTGATGGTTGCTGATTTGCGAGTTCTTAAAAATCGACGATACGCTGTTTGGATTGCAGCCGCATATCGTTTTGGAATTTTAGATGCCAGGGAGAGATTGTGATACAGAAACCGCGGCAGCGGCTTAATCAGCCTTTCCGGCAAGTAGTCGACCTTCGCCCGGATGTTTTTGACGCTGGCATGGGTAAATGTTTCACGGGGTTGACGCATGGAAAACAAATGGATGCCAAAACCGAGGGATTCAAGTAGACGAATCTCGTTGGATATAAACGTTTCTGAGATTCGAGGGTACCCCTTCAGGATCATTCCTAAAACAGGCACACGGGATGTGCTCATGATTTTTTACACCTGAAAACACGGAGACGCTGCTGCATGGCTTCGATGCCGGTCAGCCGGAATTGAGAAATCGCCTGTTGATAGGGACCGGGGTTTTCAAGAAGCGCAAGAATCTTATTTTGCAAATTCTCCGGCGCAAAATCATGCCAGGGGATGTAATCGACGAGTTTCTGTTGATTAAACGCCTGCGCTCGAATGAGTTGCTCTTTGCGCGGGGTTTCCCGCGGGATAACTAAGCTTAGGGTTCCCTGGCTGAGAATTTCACACAGGGTATTATATCCGCCCATGCTAACCACGACATTGGCTGCCGCGAAAATCTTCTCCATTTGCCGGTAAAAATGGTAGGTCCGTATCCCGAGCCGGCGGGCGCGTCTAAAAACCATTTTGCGTTCGTGTTTTGGCATAAACGGACCCGTTACCAACACACTTTTAAACGGCAACCTACGCGGCGAAGATTCCAGCATGGAAAGATAGGTATGCATGACGGTGTAACCATCACCCCCCCCACCGGTGGAAACCGCCACCAATTTTTCACCCTCTTTTAACCCGATCTCCTTCTTGAGTTTACGGGCCGCTTCTTTGCCGGGAACCTTACGCGGAATGTAACCGGTAAAGTGCATTTTCGCACTAATGGAACCATTAATGTTATATTCCTGAATTGGATCATAAAATGTTTGATTACCGTAGACCCAAATCTCACTGTAGAGTTCGTCCAAAAGGTTGTAGACCCCTTTTTCTGCCCAATCCCGCTTGACGGTTTCTGCATCGTCCATAATATCGCGCAAACCGAGTATGGCTTTAGTACCGGGGCGGCATCGTCGCAGCCATTGGAGAGTCGGTAAGACCTCCTTTTTAAGACCAAAGGGTTCCTTATCCACAATGAACAGGTGTGGCTGAAAGGTTTTGGCGGTGGCGGTGATAATATTTTTTCGAATGTCGAGAGCGTGGCGGGCGTTGATTTTTATTGATAGAGGCAGATATTCGTCGTTGGTCTTTTTTATCATTCCGGGAATGCGCACAAAATCGATTTGCTCCGGAAATGAAAACCGTCCCGCAATCGGGGAACCCGTCAATATCAGGATATTTGTCCGAGGTCCCAATAAATGGGATGCGATTGCCATCGTCCTCCGGATGTGTCCGAGACCGTAGGTGTCGTGGGAATACATCAGGATGTTATAAGTCGAGTTCCGAGCCATGCAATTTTACGATTAGTGAGATACCCAGGATGGTTGTTACCGTGTCCCTATAGCACATCCTATTCGTCGCATCAAATATTCCATCAAATTATTGCATAAAAGCTGATTTATAATAAATAGCGTTTCCGGCTCACAAGGTCTTCGAGCATTTTATCGTCAACGTCATCCCGGTATCCGATTTTTTTCGCCGGCGCACCGGCCCATATTTCATAAGATCCCGGATTTTTTGTCAACACCGAACCGGCACCGAGGACGAATCCATCCGGTATCCGGGTAACCTGGTACAAAACGATCGATCCGTCATGCAGCCAGACATCGGTCCCGATGTATTTATCCTGCCATAAAACACCATGTTTCTCCTCAATCATAAAGAGCGGTTGGCGTCCCCTGTGGATATGGTCATGGGTGTATACCCGAGTTCGGGCTGAAATATTGCACCAGGGTCCGATATGAATGGATCCGGTGCAATCGAGGATGGCAAAACGACTGACAATCAGATTTGTTTCTTTTCCGGGAGTCTGATATGCTTCCGGAGAAATAAGCAGTTCACCCTTATGAATATTTGCATGGGGGTATCTTTTGGCACTCGAAATACCCTCTTCAAGCTGGGATACGGTCATGGTAACGTGATCATCAAGACCCATACGTTCCTATCTCCTTAGCTCTCTGCTGCGGTTTTTCAAAGAATCTCTTTTCTAAACTTGAATATCCGTTACATTCCTTTCCCATTAGAATCAGGATTTAAAAAAATATAGCGTATTTGTCAAGGAATCCATTTTCCGGTTATCCGTGACGCCCAAATCGGATGATTTTATCTGAGGTAAATACACCCTCCGCGATGCTCCCTTGGCTTTTTTCGATAACCAGAATTGATTATTTCTGATCAATCTGCCTTAATCTTTTATTTATGCTCCATATTTGGTATAAGTGATCGTCATAATGCACGAAAGAACGGAGGTGAATTATGGCCCGCTCAGACGTACATCCCGTTCACCGGTTTGAAAAATGGCAGGTATGGCCGGGATCCTTTGATAATCCACCGGTGGATGGAACATTTCCGGCTCCGGATGAATTCGACCTGAAAATAACGCCATCAACCCGAATTGCTTCGATGGGCTCCTGTTTTGCACGCGAAATCAGGCGCCGGCTGATTCAAAAAAAGTATACCTATATCACCGAAGAAACTCATCACCCGGCCGCGATCCATGCCAGTGCGGCCTGGGAACGGGTTTACAGTACCCACTGTATGCGCCAGATTTTTGAATACACCTTTGAAAGATGGGAACCGGACCAACGTTGGTGGCAGGCACCAAAATCGGGAAAAATCCAGGACCCCTACCGCCGAGTTATCTTATATGACGGTCTTACAGAAGCAGAGGAAGATTTTAGACGCCATTGCCGGCATTCTAGACGCGCATTGACCCAAGCAGAGGTTCTCATATTGACCCTCGGGTTAACCGAAATCTGGCAGGATCGTGTAGATAAGTCGGTAATTTGCCTCCCTGCCGGGCCGTATGTCAACGAAGGCGGGGACATGTCCCGTTATGAGTTCAGGGTCAGCCGCTATGGAGAGAATCTTGATAATTTAGAGCGGATTCATGAAATTATGGCCAAACACAATCCGGAATGTAAGCTGCTCGTTACGGTCTCGCCGGTCAATTTGTGGGCCACGTTTCGTAAAGATCTGGATGTGATCAGCGCCAGCTGCAATTCAAAATCCACCCTGCGGGCGGTGGCGGATGAGTTTACGGTGCGGCATAAAAATGTTTTTTATTTCCCTGCGTTCGAGATGGCCACCATTTATCAGCCCCTATCCGGTGTGACATACTTTTCCGAAGGACGCGAGAATTTTCATGTCAACAAAGCAACGGTGAAGTTCATCATGAATCACTTTTTCAAATTTTATTCTGAAGGATAAATTAATCACGAAAGCGCGAAAAGATGAAAACGCGAAGAAGAGATAAGATAGATTTCGTGCTTTCTAAATTTCGTGTCTTCGTGATGGGAAATTTTTTTTATAACAGGCGTAAAAAACACAATTAAGACTTCAATGGGAGTCGAATGAAAGTTCAAACCCAACGAATTATCGACCGGTATGTCGGAACGATCATCTGCAGAATACTTTCGCTAGGTTATCGATTCTTTAAAAAACATCAGAATGTTTCCGACACCAACAGCATATTAATCTTGCTGCTATCCGAAATGGGGGCACTCGTACTGGCCTATCCCATGTTTCAGCGCCTAAAAGCAAAATTTCCGCATGCGACCATACACATTCTCCTGTTTGACAAAAATCGGGAAGTCGTTGAATTGTTGGATGTTATCCCGGCGGAAAATATTCTGGCAATCGATAATTCATCAATGCTGACGTTCACCCGGGATATGCTTAGTGTTTTGTCGAAAATACGGAAGATCAAATTCGACACGGTTATCGATTGTGAATTGTTCTCACGAATCAGCAGTATCCTGTCATTTCTCAGCGGTGCCGCAACCCGGGTCGGATTTCATCCGCACACCCAGGAGGGCCTCTACCGGGGAAATTTTATGAATCGCCCCGTGCTCTACAATCCGTATCATCACATTTCCCGGCAATTCTTAACCCTGGTCGATGCCATCGGTTCAGATACTCACCCCAAAGCCAAACGCAGGGTTTCAGATGAAAGACTGACCGCTCCGACAATCCAATTTGAGTCGAGCGAGATCGAGCAGGCTAAAAAGCGTTTGCTCGCCGTTGCGCCCAAAATTGAAGACAAACGGATCGTGTTGATATATCCAGGCGGCGGTTTGTTGCCCATTCGAGCCTGGCCCTTGGAATATTATTATCAACTAGCGGACAATTTGCTTCAACGAGACTATGCTGTATGCGTCATCGGTTTGGCTGAAGACAAAACGGTCGCCGCGAAGATTTTAGCGCATTGCCGGAACGACAGCTGTGTGGATTTAACCGGCTATACTAAAACCATCCGGGAGCTCATGCGGATATTTCACTTTTCATCGCTGCTCATCACGAACGACGGCGGGCCGGGACACTTTGCGGCCATGACTCCGATTCCAACCATTATTTTTTACGGCCCTGAAACGCCTATCCTGTATGGCAACATGGACAACAATGCCGTTAACTTCTATCTTTCCCTTTCCTGCTCGCCATGTCTCACGGCTTACAATCACCGCAATTCCCCCTGCGATGGAGACAATTTGTGTTTGAAAAAAATAAGTCCTGATGAAGTGCTCGCAAAAGCGTTGCAGATTTTGGAGGGATAAAAAAGGGGGGTTTAGAGGTTCTGGGTTCAAAGGTTCTGGGTTCAGCGATGCCGCTGGCTGCTAAGCGGCCAGTTTGATCGAAGAAGAGACTAATGAACATCGAACATTGAACGTCCAACATCGAATAATGAATTCTGTCAATTTAAAAAAAACTGAGCAAAGCGAATCTACCCTTCGAAATTCTCGGTCTTTAGATCACGTCTTTAACGTGATTCGCTCGTTTTAAAATCGATAAAGCGCAGCGCCATCAATATTCGAGGTTCGAAGTTGGACGTTGGATGTTCGACGTTCAGCTGTCTTTATATCATGTCTTCAGCGTGATTCGCTTTTCGACTTTGAGGGGTCTCATACGACAGGTTCTGAACCCTTTAACTTTAAACCGTGAACCTCTGAACCCTTGAACCCTATACCTCTGAACCTGTGAACCCTGAACTCCGAACTCTGAACCTGTAAACCCTCGTTTACAAGCCATATGGAAACCAGCAACCAGCCAACCTCCCAACAAATCTACCGAACGCTTTTCTGGCTCC
>WOR8_10000150_pt1 | contig 68273 bp, 54 predicted proteins | sample DeeMarSeWOR38_10_FD_19890 | JGI IMG/M metagenome (IMG submission 19890)
CAAAATATATTACACCCAACCAGGTAGCCACCTTATATACCCGTGCCGGAAAAAAAGATGAGGCACTTGAATGGCTGGAAAAAGCCTATGAGGAACACGACATCAATATGCCTTATATTAATACCGATCCCATATTTGATTATTTAAGAGAGGATCCCCGGTTCAAGGAATTAGTTAAAAAAATGAAGTTCCCGGAATAAATAAAATTCTCAAAATTCAATAAACAAATAAATTCCAACACACCTATTGCAAGTATTATTTACCGGATGACGATAATTCCTGTATGGATTTTGAAATTTGTTTTTTGTGAGTTAGTAATTATTAAATTATTGGGATCTGAATATCTTTATGAATACGGGATTATCTTGTGGGAGAGATGATTTTATGTTTTCGAATTTTGACATGATAAATATCTTTTTGTATATTCTTCACAATTTTTATGAATTGAATTATGCCTGAATCCATACATCAGCTCGCTGCCATCATGTTTTCAGACATAGTGGGTTATACGGCTATCATGAGCCGGGATGTAGAGTTTGGGTTGGAATTGCTGCGGAAAAACCGTGAAATCCAGAAACCAATGATTGAGAAATATAATGGTAAATTTCTCAAGGAGATGGGTGATGGGATACTGGCACAATTCAATAGTGCGATTGACGCGATACACTGTGCCTTGGAAATTCAAAAAAAGGCGAGGGATGAAATGAGTGCTAAAATCAGAATTGGCATTCATCTGGGGGATGTGACCATCGAAAATGAAGATGTATTTGGAGATGGAGTAAATATTGCTTCCCGGCTTCAATCGATTTCTGATCCGGGAGGAATATATATCTCGGAATCCATCTTTGAAGCAGTCCGTGCCAGAAAAGATATCCGGTGTGAACTTCTGGGAGATATTCAACTCAAAAACGTTGACCACCCTGTTAAAACCTATTTTCTTAAGGATAAGAAATTATTGCCTGTACCCTCCTCAAGTAAAAGGAAAGAACTCATTGGTTTACCCGGTAAACCTTTATTTAAACAATTATGGTTTTATGCAATTATATTGTTGCTCTTATTGGGGATAGCGATTACAGGAAAATGGATGTTAAATACAAAGGGTAGCAGTATACGATCCATTGCCGTATTACCGATCGAAAATTTGTCCGGAAATGAAGATGAGAAATGGCTGGTATCCGGGATACATCAGGGCTTGATTGATGAGATGACAAAGGTCAAAGAGCTACGTGTCGTGCCGCGGAGATCCACATTAAAATATGAGGCTACCGATAAATCTATACCTGAAATTGCCAGCGTACTTGATGTCGACGCGGTTGTAGAAGCATCCGTTATTAGAACAAGTAATAATTTGAATCTTCAGGTGAGATTGATACAGGCATTTCCTGAGGATAAACAGTTGTGGAACCAGAACTATAACAGTGATATACAAAATGTATTGATTACCTACACTGAGGTGGCACGAGCGATTGCAGAGGAAATAGATATATCATTGACCCCGGAAGAAGAAATCATGCTATCCGGTTCACACCTGGTCAACCCGGTTGCCTATGAAGCTTATCTGAAGGGAACGGAATATTGGGAAAAACAAGTCGAAGGAAGTCTGAATACGGCCCTGCAATACTTTGAATTAGCCCGAGAAACAGATCCTGATTATGCCCCGGCTTATTACGGTATCGCCATGGCCTGGGGTGGAAAAATGCAAGGTGGATATGTCCCTTATCGTGTGGCCGGGCCAAAAATAATTGCCGCTATGGACAAAGCAATCTCTCTGGACAGCACCCTCGTTGATGCACATTGCTGGATAGCAATATATAACACCTGGTATTTCTGGAACTGGGATATCGCGGAAAAAGAATTCCAGAAAGCCCTGAACATGAATCCTAATCATACCTATTCATTGGCCTATTATGCGCACTATCAGGCAATTATGGGACAACCTGTAGAGGCTCTCCCCTATATCGAGCGGGCGATTAAACTCGAAAAACAGAATGGATTAATTAATGGTTTATATGGGATGGCACTCCGACATGCCCGAAAATATGATGAGGCCGTTGAATTCCTTAAGGAGGCTTTTGCTGAATTTCCGGATGAAATGATCATCTTTTCCACCCTTCGCTCACTATATCATGATCAGCACATGTATGACGAAGCCATCAATGCCGGGAAGCAGTATTACGGAATAAGAGGTGATACTGCGACTATGATTGCATTGGAACAGGGATATAAAGAAGGAGGTTACCAGCATGCTTTGCAACGAAATGCAGAAGTTCTGATTGCTCGCCAGGATACCTCCTACATAACACCCTGGCAGATAGCCACCTTATATGTGCGGGCAGGAATGAATGACGACGCAATTGAATGGCTTGAAAATGCCTATGAAGAGCAAGATGTTAATATGCCATATATAACCGTTGATCCTATATTTGATGAATTAAGGGATCACCCTCGATTCAGGGAAATACTGAAAAAAATGAAACTCTTGGAATAGACTCATAAATACATAATTGGCCTGGTAATTAAATTGTAAATAAGCGATCCCTGAACAAAAACCGAATTTATACAATAATTATAAGGGAGTTACAGTAAAGATCGACAAGGCAATCTTCCACCTATCATCAGATTGTTTTCTCCAAACCGCTACCCAGGTTCCTTCAGTTCTGGTCGTATCACCAGTTTCTTTCGAAATAGTAGTGTCTTCATAAGTTGAATAAGTTACTGCCTGGTCAATAGAAGCAAGTACTGCCGGGGTACTATTCTTATCAAGAGTATAGATATTTTCCTGGCTGATTTTTGTCTTGGCTGTTTTTAATAGTTCTTTACCAACTAAAATCTGGCTATTAACATTAAGCAGAGGATATAATCTGAGTATATATTTATCAGGATGAATGATCCTGAAAATCCAGTTTGCATTAAGTATTCAGCTCTATATTATGCTTAAACATACTTTAACCCTTTGAAGTATTGCATCAGAAGCTAATTGCTTCACGGTATAAAAATAAATTGTAATTTTGCACCATATATTTTGTCTAAGCATGGAATACCCCACGAAGTTAATTGAAAATGCAGTAAACGAAATCAGCAAACTGTCTGGGATCGGGAAAAAATCGGCGTTGAGAATTATTTTACAATTACTTAAAGAAAATAAAGAATTTACCGAATCTATTTCAGATGCGATGCTGAAATTGCGTGAGGAAACCAAATATTGCCGTATCTGTCACATGATCAGTGATACGGAAGATTGCACCTGCATGACACCCAAACGGGATACTTCAGTAATTTGTGTAGTAGAAGATACACCGGATATCATAGCCATACAAAATACGGCTTTATACAATGGTATGTTCCATGTATTGGGAGGCCTTATTTCTCCAATTGACGGTATTGGTCCAGAAGAGTTAAATATTTCATCCTTAATTGAAAGAATAAAACATGCTGAAAATCCTGTAAAAGAAGTGATTTTAGCTCTGACTTCCAGTATGGAAGGTGATACAACGGCTTTTTATATTGCTAAAAAATTAAAACCCTTTGATATCAAAATTACAGCAATTGCACGGGGAATACCTATTGGTGGAGAACTCGAGTTTACCGATGAAATCACACTTGGACGAAGTATTGTGAAGCGAATAAATTATGAATTAAATGAAGAATAGTTCTTTATTTTATAGTATCCCGAGCCAGTTAGCTTCCATAAATTATTTTCTGGTGTTCTTATTTTTGGCTACTCAATTATTCTTTTCTTGCAATTACGCCTCGGGGCAGAATGGTGATGAAGCACAGCTTATGTCAATCATGGAAGAAGGTGTAAGTATGATGGAAGCTGGTAATTATGAAGATGCTGATAGAAAATTCAAACAGGTATTGCGGAATTTGGATGTATTACCAGCAGAAATCTGCTTCTATTTTGGTAAAAATTCTTATTTCATGGATTTATATAAGCAGAGTATCAATTGGTTAAATAAATACATTGAGTTGAAGGGTACAAAGGGCCGTTATTTTGAAGAATGTGTTAATTACCTCTCCCGAGCTGAACAGGCTTATAAATTGGAAACAGACCAGAATTCACAACAGGTAATGGATGAATTTTCAAAAATAAATGACTTTGACTGCCAGGGCAAAACACATTTTCAGTGCCCCTTATGTAAGGGGGAAGGAGTTTTGATCAGGCCAGGGAAAATGAATAATACGCTATACCAGACATGCCCGTTTTGTGATGGCAATGGATATCTTCCATGTGAAGAATATAAAAAATATCTAAAAGGTGAATTAAAAGCCGATTACTGAAAAATTCCATACTTTTTTCTTCTATAACCCTTATCCTAAACGATTGTTTTGGCTTCCAGAAAACCGCTATTTAGCAGACTATATAAATTTGTTGATTCACAAACAAATTGCGGAAATGTAGGATGTAACCCATACTTATATCGACCCGTCTAACAATTACAAAAGAAATTACCGAAACATGGAAACGAATATGTAATTTTTTTAATTTTACTACTGATAACGCTCAATATAATTAACTATGAAAAGGGATTTAAAAATAAGCGAAATTACTTATATCATCTTGATAACTGGCCTGATATTACAATCATGTGTTTACTCAAATGGAAATTTTGGGCCAAATGTGGAAGAAGAACGAAATGTTGGAAATTTTAATGCCCTCAGGGTATCAAGCGGCATTGATATTACCCTGATTCAGGGTGAACAAACAAAGTTGATCATAATAGCTAGTGAAAACATAATCGATAATGTAGAGTCGGAAGTAATTGGAGATGAATTACGGTTATCGGTTGACAGGGGCTGGTTTCGTAGAGGACGGGTTGAAGCGTTAGTCACTTTCGTAGAACTTGAAAGTCTCGATGTTAGTGCCGGATCAGATGTAGAATCTGAAGGCCAGCTAAAATTTGAAGATATAGAAATAATGGCTTCCAGTGGAAGTGATATAAAATTATCTTTGGTAGGTAATGAAGTAAGTCTCCGTACATCAAGTGGTTCCGATGCTAATCTTGCAGGTAATGCTCAGCATTTTTTTGCCAAGGCATCAAGTGGTAGTGATATCGATGCTTATGATTTTGAAGTAGAAAATGTCGTTCTTGAATTATCCAGTGGCTCGGATGTAAAAGCCTGGGTTACTGGATCTCTCAAGGTAAATGCATCCAGCGGTAGTGATGTATATTATAAAGGAGAGCCTCAGGTTTTAGATATTAATACATCGAGCGGTTCGGATGTTCATAAAAGATAACCAGGTTAATCGATCCAAATATCAATAATATCATAATGTGGATTCAGTGTCAAAGGATTGGGGAACCTGCGTCAGTTTGATTGCATGTCTTTCTTCTACTTTTCCTATTATCTGTTTCTCTAGTCATCTGATCACCCAATTTTTATTATCTGGGTTCTTATTTCATAGCTCTTAGAATCTGGAAATTTAGCATTTTACATTTTGTATGTTACATTTCACATATTATTCAGCTTGATAATGCTCATTGGTACCTTTTGCATCTTATCTGTTCTTTCAAATTTCAACCATATGGGAATTTTTTTGTTTAACAATTATTTGTGTAATTTTCTGTATTAATTTTTTAATCTTTTATGAAAGCATTTCAGCGGGCTGTACCCGTTTTTTCTATATTGTTGATGTTTATTTCATGTACTACCCGCATTGATATACTTTTACCTTGATCAATCAAAATCAGGAATTTCATGCTGAAAACAATAATAAAAATGAGATATATTACAATTGTTTTACTCATAATAACATGTATTACCTGTCAGGAAAGGAAACAGTTAATTGATGTAAACTCTAAAAGGGTTTCTTCTTTTAAGACACTACATGATAACTTTAAAAATCCACCAGTTTCTTATAGTACAGCTCCCCTCTGGGTGTGGAATGACCGAATTTCAAAAGAAAAGATTGAAACACAACTTAAGGAATTTAAAAACCAGGGAATACACATGGCATTTATCCATCCCAGGCCTGGGCTTATTACCGAATATTTATCCAGGGAATGGTTTGAAATGACCAGATATGCCGTAGACAAAGCAAAGGAGTTGGATATGAAAATCTGGCTTTATGACGAAAATTCCTATCCCAGTGGATTTGCAGGTGGTCATGTACCGGCTCTAATGCCAGAATCATTTAATCAGGGCGCCGGACTTCAATTGCATAAAACTGAAAAACTGACCCGGGAAGATTCCGGAAAATACTTTTTAATCTTTAAACGAATAAGAGATCAGTTTGCCAATATTACAAATGGGATACATCATTATTATGATCAATCTGGAGATTATTATGCATTTTCGAAGTGGTACTATCCGACAAATGAAGCCTGGTTTGGCGGTTGGTCATACGTTGATTTACTGGCCGAGGGGGTGACTGAAAAATTCATCAAATTAACCATGCGTGATTACGAAAAATTCATTGGCGAGGATTTTGGATCCCTGGTGCCTGGAATATTCACAGACGAACCAAATATCAACACACAGGGTGGCAATCAATGGGTAATACGTTGGACTCCTGATCTATTTGACTGTTTTGAGGAAAAATATGGATATCAGTTACAAACATATCTGCCGGCATTGTACGAAAATATCGGCGACTATAACAATATCCGCCATGATTATTACGGCCTTTTATTGGATCTTTTTATCGAAAGATGGGCAAAACCATGGTTCGAATATACTGAATCAAAAAATCTAAAATGGACCGGGCACTACTGGGAACATGGCTGGCCCAATCCAAAACATGGAGGTGACAATATGGCCATGTATGCCTGGCACCAGATACCCGGAATCGATATGTTATTTAATACGGAAGAAGACCGGCCAGACCAGTTTGGTAATGTCAGGGCCGTTAAAGAGTTGAGCAGTGTAACAAATCAATTGGGACGAATTCGGTCACTTTCCGAAACATATGGTGGGGCAGGCTGGGAATTAACCTTTGAGGATATGAAACGTCTCGGAGACTGGGAATATGCCCTTGGTGTAAATTTTATGAATCAGCACCTTTCCTATATGACAATCAAAGGGGCAAGAAAAAGAGATTATCCGCAGTCCATGTCTTACCATACACCATGGTGGGATAATTATAAGGTATTAAATGATTATTTCCATAGATTGTCATTTGTGCTTTCTGCAGGTAAACAGGAAAATAAAATACTAATCATTGAACCCACTTCATCCACCTGGATGTATTTTTCTCCAATCCACGATGAAGGACATCTGGGCGAGGAAGGATTTCCGGAAAAGTATACTCATTCCTTTCATTCGTTTTTAAATACCCTGGAAAAATATCAGGTGGAATATGATCTTGGAAGTGAGCGTCTTATACGGGAATTTGGGAAGGTTCACGATGGAAAATTTATCATAGGTGAAATAACTTATGACATGATTGTACTGCCACCATTGTTTGAAAACTTTGAAAATCAAACATTTGATCATATCGATGAGTATCTGGCTTCAGGAGGCAAGGTTTTATCCTTTGGCTCTATCCCGACCCATCTGGATGGGAACATTAGCTCTCAAATAAATAAAGTTTATCAATCCTATCCCGATCAGTGGATTTTAACGGATACTCTTTATCAACAGATTCTTGTAGATTATTTTACCGGAGATGAATGGCAGCCAAACGCACCTGATAAATGGGGAGGAAGGGTATATCATATACGACGCCAACTAGACGATGGACAATTGCTTTTCCTTGTCAATTTTGATCAGGTATCCACTTCGGATATCCAAATTGATATTCAGGGTAAAACAGTGGTTCAAATGAATCCACTGGACGGATCGATGAATATTTTTCCTGCTCGATCCTTTAACGATAAAGTTAAAATCCAATGTACTTTGCATCCTTCTAATTCAAAACTTTTTTTTGTCTCAGATAAAGAAATTGACTTCATAGAAAATCTACCTGAACACAAAACCTCAAAAGAACTTATTAAAAGCACAAATACTGAAATCGAAACATTATCCCCCAACATGCTTACCCTTGATTATTGTGACTTAATGCTCGATGGAAAAACATATGAGGGAATTTATTTTTATAATGCTGCCGATTCGATTTTCAAATATCATTTAGATGAGCCATATGGATTCAACTACAATCCATGGAGTATTGCTGTTCAATATCGAACGAATATCCTTGACAAAAACCGGTTTGACAGTGTTTCAGGATTTGATGTCGTTTTTCCGTTTTACATTGAAGAAAATTTTAAGCCGGAGGATCTGAAAGCTGTTGTGGAATGGCCTCATTTGTTTCAATTTAAAATAAATGGGGATTTGGTGTCCCCAATGAAAGACAAATGGTGGCTTGATCATGATTTTGGGATAATTGATTTGACCGGTAAGGTTCATTCAGGTCGTAATGAACTTCAGATCTCAGCTCATCCTATGGATATACTGGCTGAACTGGAACCTGTTTATCTACTGGGTAGTTTCAACCTGAAATCAAATAAAAACGGTTGGAAAATGGTAAAACCACATGACCTTAATCTTGGCAGCTGGAAAGATCAGGGATATCCTTATTATTCCGACCGGGTAGCTTATACGAAAAATTTCATCAGTGAAGGTAAATTTAAAGGATATTACGTAAATTTAAAAAAATGGCATGGATCGGTTGTTGAAGTTTGGGTCAATGAGAAAAAAGCAGGTATTATCAGTTGGCAACCGTATGAACTGGATATCAGTGAATGGATAATTGAGGGTGAAAACAAGATAACCATGCAAGTAGTCGGGAGTTTGAAAAATCTCCTGGGTCCCCACCACGGTAATCAACGAAAAGGAGTTGTAACCCCCTGGAGTTTTTTTTATGCCCCTGAAGAACAACCGGAAGGTCAGGATTATCATCTTCTTGATTATGGATTATTTGAGGATTTTGAAATTATGGGATATAACTAATAGATTCATTGGATAAACCAGGATTAAGGAAGATTAAATACTTCAAATATTTTTAGGGAAAATCCAATAAGCAATTTTTTGATTTACAAAATGATCCCGGAGAGATGACGAATCTGATAAATGATTCATCATATTTTGATTTAATTGGAGTTAATCGTATATTATTAATAGATTGTATCCATCAGACAAACGATCAATTTGCTGAACTACTTTTATTTAATTAAGGTTAAATAATATATACAATTAACTAAATATTCGTTATTTCTTATATTAGAAGTCTTTGATTTTAACAAACATTATTCAGATCAATGAAACGCAAAATATTTTTTATAGTTATCAGCCTTGTAATTATTGCGGTTGTTTTTTTAGCTTCCCAGCTTAACCGGGAAACAACTGAGAATCTGGAAATTACCACACAGGCAAAAAAAGGAACCTTTAAAATAGAAATCACATCCGCCGGTGAATTGGATGCCAAAAATTCTGTAAACATTGAAGGCCCATTCGGATTGAGAAGAGCGAGAATATGGGAAGTAAAAATTGAAGATCTGGTCGATGAAGGAACGGTTGTTAAAAAAGGTGATTATGTAGCACGACTTGATGCATCAGAACTATCTGACCGCATTGAAAATGAAGAAAATGATCTACTTCAAAGTACTTCTGAATTTACACAGGCCAGGTTGGATACTGCCCTCGAACTCCGGAAGGAAAGAGATAATCTTATCAATTTAAAATATGAAATTGAAGAGAAAAAAATTGCATTAGAACAATCACAATATGAGCCTCCTGCCACAATAAAGCAAGCAGAATATGACCTGGAAAAAGCCATGCGAACGTATGAACAGGCTGTTGAAAACTATCAATTACAGAAAGAAAAGGCTGTTGCACAGGTTACAGAAGCCAGGGTTGATATGATGGATGATCAGCGCAGGCTAAATTTTTTAAAGGAAATTCGAGAACAAATGGAAATATTTGCTCCTGAAGATGGAATGGTTATTTATAAAAGAAATTGGAGAGGAGAAAAAGAAGGTGAAGGCAGTACGATGCGAGCCTGGGATCCAGTTGTAGCTACCCTTCCCGACCTAAGTAAAATGATATCCAGAACATATATCAATGAGGTAGACATCAATTTCGTAAGTGAAGAGCAGGAGGTACAGATTGGTCTGGATGCTTTCCCGGATAAGGAACTAACTGGCACAGTAGTTGAAGTCGCCAATATTGGTGAACAACGGCCTAACACAGATGCAAAAGTATTCCAGGTTCTGATTGAGATCCATGAATCAGATACCACTTTGCGACCAGGAATGACAACATCCAATACTATTCTTGCGGAGGAGATTTCGGATGTAGTCTATATTCCGGTCGAATGCATTCACAGCCAGGGAGATTCCGTAACATATGTATATAAACGTGAAGGACTGGGTTATATTAAACAGGAAGTAGTAACGGGTAAGTCAAATTCAGATGAAACCATCATTCTAGAAGGGATAGCAGAAGGTGATGAGCTATATCTTTCTGATCCTGAAGGTGGTGATAAAAAAGATCTAATACTTATTTCCTCAAACTGAATATCCCGGGATGTTAAAGCGATTATCTGCTAATTTTACTATCTCTCTTGAAGCAGTTATGGCTAATAAAATGCGATCATTTCTAACTGCGTTAGGTATCATATTTGGAGTTGCAGCTGTCATTTCCATGATAGCCATCGGATCCGGTGCCCAGGAAGAGATCATGGAACAGATCAAACTTGTTGGAGTCAATAATATTGTTATTAGTCCTATCGTAGAACAGGAAGAGGGAGAAGTGGAAGCACAAAGTAAAATAGGTACTGAACAAAAAAACCTTTCGACCGGCCTTACATTTTATGATGCTCAAAGTATAGAAAAAATTATCCCGGGTATTAATATGGTATCTCCTGAAATAATCATCGATACATATGTCATCAAAAACGCATTCAGAAGATCCGCTAAACTCGTGGGTGTTGAAAACGAATATTTTGAAATCGCTGGTTTTGAATTGGCGGAAGGAAGGTTTTTTAATGACGAGCACCTGACGTATGGCAGACCTGTATGCATCATAGGAAATACCATCAGGTCACGATTTTTCAGCGAGGAAGATCCCATTGGAAAATATATCAAAGTGGGCAATCATTGGCTGCGTGTGATCGGGATTTTACAGGAAAGGTATATTTCCAAAAAATTTATTTCAAATCTGGGGATCCGCGATTATAACATGGATGTATATGCCCCAATTAATACTGTCCTTCAAAGGTATGAGAACAGAGCATTAATTACTGATGCTAAAATTAAATTGTTCAATCGAACCAGCCCGGAAGAAAGAGAGCAATTTCCCAATTACCATCAGCTGGACCGCATGGTCATTCAGGTAAATGAGACCGAAAAGCTGAATGGGATAGCCCAGGTTGCCTCAAAAATGCTTGAAAGGAAACATAATGGTATTGTAGATTACGAAATATCTATCCCGGAAATGCTTTTGAAGCAACAACAGCGAACCAAAAGTGTGTTCAACTTTGTACTGGGCGCTATTGCAGGAATTTCCTTACTTGTAGGCGGGATTGGCATCATGAATATCATGCTGGCTTCAGTACTGGAAAGGATCAAAGAGATAGGTTTACGCAAGGCTGTGGGTGCTAAAAAAGACGATATTGCATACCAGTTTATTCTTGAAGCTATACTGATCAGTTTTACAGGAGGAATCATTGGCGTGATTGTAGGTATAACAATCGCATATACCATATCCAGTATAGCAGATATTCCAACCATCATAAGCGGTTTTTCAATTCTGTTATCCTTTGGGGTCGCCGTCAGTATCGGGATCATCTTTGGATATACGCCAGCCCGTCGCGCAGCGGCGCAGGATCCGATCACATCATTACGATACGAATAAAACATGATTTGAAGCGTACGACATTGGGGAAAGGCATGTTGGTGATGTAAATCCCATGAATAATAATATTGGATTTCCGATTATTGAATGTTTTGTCATGAATGCACCTGAATATTGTATATATGATACTCTGGAAACCATTAAGTAAGATGTACTGTGTCAAATAGCGGGCGCTTTTGTTGATATTATCAGCGTCATGGATATCATGGATCAGGAAAAAATTGATTATCTAACATTTCACAGCTCCTATTTTTTTGTATTTTATTCGATAATACTCTTGTTTGTATACTAAATGATTAGTTTTATATTTTGATATATAGCAGGGATTAATGTAGACTAATGGATTTTAATCGTTACCCTTCCGAAAATACTTTCGATGAAATGCTTGACCCAAAGCATCAGGTCAGATCATCCTATGCAGCATTCCTGGATGATATGAAGAAATTATCTTTCAAGAAGCTTAACCAGCTGCAGAGCGCCACTGACCATGCTCAGCGTTTAATGGGAATGACTTTCAATGTATATGGGGATGAAGAAGGAATTGAACGTATTTTGAAACTGGATATTATTCCCAGAATCATTGGAAAAGAAGATTGGACGTTCCTTGAAAAAGGTCTGCAGCAACGCATATATGCACTTAATGCCTTTATAAACGATTTATATCATGAACAGAAAGCACTAAAGGATAAAATCATCCCAAAAGAAATGATTTTCTCAAGTCCCTCCTACCTGAAACAATGCCAGGGACTTAATCCACCCAAAAAAATCTGGTGTCATGTAACGGGTACAGATATCGTAAGGAATATAGATGGCACGTATTATGTGCTTGAAGATAATTTACGTTGTCCTTCAGGTGTTTCTTACCTGCTTGAAAATCGTGAAATTCTAAAACGGACATTCCCTGATCTTTTTAATAAACTTGGAGTAAGAATGGTGTTGGATTATCCCATGAAACTCCACGATGTTTTAGAGTATATCTCATCCAAGCCGAAGCCTACGATGGCAGTCTTAACACCGGGTGTTTATAATTCTGCCTATTTTGAACACTCTTATCTGGCATTACAGATGGGCATGGAACTCGTTGAAGGACGTGATCTCCTGGTTGAAAAAAACCAACTATTCATGCGAACAACCAAAGGACTTAAGCAGGTTGATGTCCTTTATAGAAGGATAGATGATACTTTTCTTGATCCCACTTATTTTAATCCGGAATCAATGCTGGGCATTCCTGGAATTATGGATGTATACAAAGCGGGAAATTTAGGGCTTGCTAATGCGCCTGGTACCGGAGTAGCCGATGACAAAGCTATTTATGCATATATTCCCAGAATCATTAAATATTATTTAAATGAAGATCCGATATTGAACAATGTACCCACTTACATCTGTGAAGAAAAAAAAGATTTAAAATATGTGATAGAGAATATTAATCAGCTAGTAGTAAAAGAAACTAATTCGGCAGGTGGTTATGGAATGCTCATAGGCCCCAAATCAACTAAAGAACAGATAAATGAATTTAAGGATAAAATAAAGAATAATCCAAGAAATTATATCGCTCAACCCACGCTTTCCTTATCGACTGTTCCAAGTATTGTTGAAGAAGGAATTGAACCCAGACATGTAGATCTCCGCCCATATATTCTGTATGGTGAAAAGATTGAAGTGATTCCCGGTGCATTATCACGAGTTGCCCTGAAAAAAGGATCACTGGTGGTGAATTCCTCACAAGGTGGAGGTTGTAAAGATACCTGGGTATTGGAATAAAATATCAAACACTTATGCTAAGTAGAGTTGCCGATTCGATTTTCTGGATGTACCGTTTCCTGGAACGCGCAGAAAACAACGCACGTTTCCTGGATGTGAATTTTAATCTTGTGTTGGATCTCCCTTCCGGAATGACTGAACAATGGAAACCACTTGTGATTACTACAGGTGGGCTTGAAAACTATCTGAGATATTATGAAGGTTTTAAGAAAAACGATGTCATTCAATTTATTGGATTTGATGTTAGAAATCCTAATTCAATCTATTCCTGTATGCGTAATGCCAGAGAAAATGCCCGTATGATCCGTGAAAACCTGACCAAAGAATTGTGGGAAGAGATTAATAATCTTTATCTCTTTATTTCTGAAACTGTTAAAATAAGAAAGTGGGATAAATCTGACCCTAGAAAATTTTTCACCAGAGTAAAAAAAGGATGCCAAATTTTATGGGGGATTAATGAATCTACTATTTCAAGAAGCGATGGATGGCATTTTGGACAACTCGGTCAATCCCTGGAACGAGCAGATAATACCTCAAGAATTTTGGATGTTAAATATCACATTATTCTGCCCTCTGTGGATTCGGTTGGATCCCCAATAGATATTATCCATTGGGCTGCTTTATTAAAATCAGTCAGTGCCTATAATATGTATAGACGACATTATGGTAAAATTTTACCGATTAATATTACTGAATTCCTGATTCTGGAAAGGGAATTCCCCAGGTCCATTTTATTCTGTTTGCAAAAAGCTGAATTTTCATTGCGAAAAATATCAGGCAATCAATCAAGCGGATTTGCCAATAATGCGGAAAAGAAGTTGGGATCATTAAGATCTGATTTAGAATTTGCCGACATAAATGATATTTTTACTGGTGGACTCCATGAATACCTGGACGATTTGCAGAAAGTAATTTCAGAAATTTCAAATTCTGTTTATGACTCCTATTTTAATCATATTACTAATTAAAGAATTAATATTAACCGTATGACATTCTGCCTTGGCATTCGCCTTAAAACAGGGCTCATAGGACTTTCAGATACTAGGATCACTTCTGGAAATGAAACCACTAGAGCTAAAAAAGTATTCACGTTGAATCGAAAAAAACATTCTTTATTTATCATGACCTCAGGCTTGCGTTCGATAAGGGATAAAGCCATCACCTATTTTAATGAAGTGCTTGAAGAGCAAGATCAGTATTTTAATAAGCTATATAAAGGTGTCAATGCGTTTGCAGAGCAGGTTAGACGCGTGAATCAGGAGGATAGCAAATCGCTGGTTGATAGTGGCCTGAATTTTAATCTGCATGCGATTGTTGGCGGACAACTGGAAGATGATGAGAGACATAAATTATTTATGCTCTATCCCCAGGGTAACTGGATAGAGATCGGGCAGGCAACTCCATATATCATCATTGGAAATACCGGTTTCGGAAGACCTATCCTTGATCGATCCGTAAGATATGAATCAGATATTAAATACAGCCTTAAAAGCGCATTTTTGTCATTTGATGCGACAAGAATTAGTTCAAATGATGTAGATTACCCCATTGATATAATTTTATATCTGCATAATTCTTATAATATTATCGAACATCGATTTGAATATAACGATCTTGAAAAAATTTCTGATCTTTGGAGAAAGAAAATTGAAAAAGGTCTGAATGAACTTCCAGATGACTGGATGAATCATATTTTTGCCAAATTGAATCACAAGAATCTTGATGAAATAGCTTTATGAAAATCAGGCTTCATCATCATACGGTATATTCTTTTTCCAACGAAATATTTCTTGAACCCCATGTTCTCAAATTCAAACCACGGCAGGATCCGTGGCAACAATTATTCTCTTTTGACTTAAGGATCCGCCCCAAGCCTGCTGGCAGATATGAATACCTGGATGAATCAGGAAATTTATCTGAATTGATTTGGTTTAATAATGTACATCAACAATTGATTATCGATGCGAAATCTGAATTAATGCTTCAAGATACGCATCCATTTGGCTTCCTGGTTTATCCCTTTCACTATAATCAAATGCCTTTTCAATATAATTCAAGTAATGGTTTAGATAAATATTTACAATTAACAGGTAATCAATCAAATACATATACCTATACAAAGCAATTATTGAATAACCATGATGGGAATACGATGAACTTTTTATTAGTAGTTACGCAGAAACTGCATGATGATATCGAAAAAACAGTCAGGCACCTTGGGCCTCCGCATTTACCAGATGTAACATTAAAACAAAAAAAAGGATCATGCAGGGATATTGCCGTACTTCAAATGGAGATATTGAGAAAAGCAGGTTTTGCTACGCGGTTTGTCAGCGGGTATAAATTCAACCAGAATCAGGAAGAAGAACATGAATTGCATGCCTGGATCGAAGTGTATATCCCAGGCCCTGGATGGATTGGTCTTGATCCATCAACTGGTTTGGTTGTAAGTAATGATCATATCCCGGTTTCATCAAGTTTTTTATCCGAAAATACCCTTCCGGTTTCGGGAACATTCCGGGGTACTGCCGAATCAAAAATGAATACCAGAATACAGATTGATAAATATTAACCGTGAAAAGGAACTCGAATATTAAAAATAGATTATAGAATTATAATATTTCACAAAATGAAAATAAGTATCATCAAAGAATTCCACATGCTCTTGTTTTTAACCATATTGATTACGACAACAAATGTGAAGTTAGTGGCACAGGATCTAACCGCCAGAGAAGTAATTGATAAAATCAAGGAAAATGTCACATGCGAATGGACAGAGGAAACAGTCGATACATTCAAGGCCGGAAATCCTGATCAGAAAGTAACTGGAATTGCGACCACCTTTATAGCTACCATGGACGTTTTAAAAAAGGCGAAGGATCTGAATAGTAATCTGATAATTACGCATGAACCAACATTTTATAATCATCTAGATGAAACAAGCCACCTGATCAATGACCCGGTTTACCAGGCCAAACTCAAATTTATTGAAGATAACAATCTGATCATATTCCGATTTCACGATCATATACATCGTACAAATCCGGATGGTATTGTTGCCGGGATGATGGAAAAGCTTGAGTGGAAAGATAACGTAGTTGATGAAAATCAGTTGATTCTACAATTTGATAGAATGTATGTTGGAGAATTAGCCAGTGAGTTAAAAAAAACCTTCGATAAATCACCAATACGTGTGATCGGAGATCCTAATATGTCATTCACTAAAGTTGCCCTCTCTCCCGGTGCACCTGGATATCGTGCACATCTTAGGCTTCTAGAGCGAGATGACGTGGAGGTACTGGTTGCTGGTGAGGTACCGGAATGGGAAAGTATCACGTATGTCAGGGATGCTATTGGTGCTGACATGAAAAAGGCCATGATCCTGATAGGACATGTCAACTCTGAAGAAGCAGGCATGAAATATTGTGCTGAATGGCTGAACGGATTTCTTGATAATATTCCAATTCATTTTGTACCCGCTGGTGATCCATTTTATATACCCCGATAATTAAAAGATGATCCTCTTCAATATCAGAATTTTGTGCCTGGTGTTTATATGCTTCTCAATCTCATATGTAAAGCAATCAAATAATAATATCAGTGGAAACCATCAGTGTTACATACCTGTTATTGACGGATCATGGTGGCAGGTAGCTGGAAATCCAGATTTGGGAGAATTAAGCAGTAAGGAACAGCAACCTGTGGATTTTGGTATCTGGCAATCAGGCGATGGAAAATGGCAAATATGGTCTTGTATCCGAAAAACCAAAGAATACGGACATACCCGTTTATTTTTTCGATGGGAAGGAGATTCAATCAATCAAACTAACTGGAAAAGTATGGGAATTTCCATGCGCGGAGATACGACCTTAGGTGAGGCTAAAGGAGGCATGCAGGCTCCCTATGTAATTCCGTTCAATAAAAAATTCCTGATGTTCTATGGTGACTGGAACAGAATATGCCTGGCCAGAAGTGAAGATGGTAAAACATTTGAACGAAATTTACGAAATGGCTCGCCTGCCCTTTTTGGAGACTTGAATGAAACAAATACCAGAGATCCGATGGTCATGATGGTGGATGATCAATGGTATTGTTATTATACAGCCCACCCAAATAATGAAGGGGCCATTTACGTTCGTAAATCACCCAATCTTTACGATTGGGGCCCTTCTGTTAAAGTATCTTATGGAGGCAGCCCTGGTAAAGGTAAACTCTGGCTGGCAGAATGCCCCCACGTAGTTCAATATCTTGGTAAATATTACCTTTTCAGAACCTATTCTTACGGAATATATGAGAATGGCAAACAAATCAGTGAACCAAAAACGAATATATATTGTTCTACCAATCCTGAAAATTTCGGGATTGATACGGATTCCCTCTTGATTGGTGAATTACCAGTTGCAGCTCCCGAAATCATCTATCACGGTAATCAGTGGTACATCGCTGCACTTTTACCAGATCTACAGGGCATCAGGTTGGCAAAACTGAATTGGATACTGAAAAATAATCAATAATCTATGGAGAATAATCAATACTTAGAATCCATTCACTTGGAAGGCACTCCAAACAGGCCTTTTAACACGTCCGATTTGGTTATGTATTTACCAGATTCTTCGGTCATAATTCGAAATTTAAAGAACATTCTCAAGTAACCAATAATATCCTGCAAAACCTCCTAGTAAACCAGGATAATCATTTGACCTTATACAAAATTTCTTTGAGCATTCACCCTTGAGCTTTGAGCCAATAAATTTTACAACCCTTTGACCCATTATCTCGTTGATCTTGGCAAATTAGCCAATTGATCTAGTCCAAACCTAATAACTTAGTAACTTAGTAACTAATTAACTTGCTTTAAAAACCTATGATAAAAGTACTTAAAATAACCATTATTATATTGATAATAACCCTGACTGGCATATCAGTTTTTATTTTCAAAAACCTGCGTAACAGACACCCTGACTACAGCATCGATGTTGTGGTTACGAAATCACACATTCAACCCATCCAAGTGGGATTCGCGGCCGTAACCATAACACCGGAGGTTCCTGACCGTTGGACGGATGCCAACCAGGACTCGCAGTATATTCCGAAAGACGGTGATACTTTTTCAGATGAAAACGCGAATGGAAAGTTTGATGCAGTTTGGTTAGCCGGATTTCAGAATAAACGACCCGCTAATGGAATTCATGATGACCTCTGGGCCCGAACCGTAGTGATTGATGATGGACGATCACTAGTTTCTATTACTGTGCTAGATGCGATAGGATTCATGTATGATGATATAATAGATGTAAGAAAAAGACTACCCGAAAGCACAAAAATCACCTACAGCATCATATCTTCTACCCATACTCATGAAGCTCCGGATTTGCTCGGATTGTGGGGAAAAGGATATTTTTCTAGTGGGGTGGATCCTGATTACATCCAATATGTCAAAGATAAATGTGTTTTATCTATCATAGAAGCTGTCGAAGCAAAAAAACCAGCCTTGTTAAAATTTGCTGAAGATACCTATGGTTTAAAGGATCTGGTTTTTGATACCCGTAAACCTATTGTTACAGATCATGGCTTGAGATTGATTCAGGCCATAGACATCGAAAGTACACATACCTTAGGCACATTGATTGCATGGGCCAATCACCCGGAAACATTATGGAATGATAATTTATTGATCACTTCTGATTTTCCTCATTTCGTACGCGAAGGAATAGAAAATGGAATTTATCATGGAGATAGTTTGATTCAGGATGGAATAGGTGGTATTGCCGTTTATATAAACGGAGCGATAGGTGGATTGATGACTACACCTCCTGACTTTGAAGTAAGAGATCCTGTAACCAAAAATGTTTATACAGCCCCTTCCTTTGATAAAGCCAGAGCACAGGGAACTCAAATTGCCCTGGCCTCCTTGAAAGCATTGAAGAATAGTCAGGATACATTGCAATCCGGAAACCTGTCGATTTTCACAAAAACAATCGATCTCCCGCTTACAAATCAAATATTTCGATTAGGGGCCTCTCTGGGTGTACTCGATCGAGGAATGAATGGGTGGATGACAATGCAATCAGAAGTCTCTTTTTTCACACTTGGTCCTGCAAGTTTTGTAACAGTGCCAGGAGAAATTTATCCTGAAATTATTAATGGTGGTATTGGAACTCCAAATGGACAGGATTTTGCCATAAATCCGGTCGAAATACCAGCTATAAGAGACATGATGCCCGGCAAATATAAATTCGTTTTTGGTATGGCCAATGATATGATTGGATATATCATTCCTAAAAGTGAATGGGATGAGAAGGAACCCTATTTATATAATGAAACTGAATCACCTTACGGTGAAATCAATTCCGTGGGTCATGAAACGGGCCCAATCATTCACCGGGAAATATCGAAATTATTACTTCGCTGAAATAATATATATGTATTCTCTCAGATTAATCAATGAATAGAACTCAAAGCTTTAATCATTCTAAGTTTGTGTAAGACTTCGCATCTTTACTTGAACATTTTTTCTTTTCTCGCAGATCCCCAAGGGAATACGCAGTGAATGCATAGAATACTTCCGGATATATTGAAGTCAAAGCTTTAGTCATTGCGTGAAATCTTGCTTGTATCTTTTCAAATTACAAACCCTGAAATATATCATTTTCATTTACCCGGAATGTTTCTATATTTGATCATAAAGATTTTTTAGATATTTATATTTTTTTAACTATGAATTCAAAGGAAAGGGTAATTACTTCATTAAATCATCAAACACCGGATCGAATTCCTGTGGACATGGGATCAACTGGTGTTACCGGAATTCACGTCCTCGCTGTAGAAAAACTAAGAGATTATTATGGACTGGAGAAAAAACCAGTAAGGGTGATCGAACCATATCAGATGCTTGGAGAGGTTGAACCTGATCTGAGGGATCTGCTGTCCATCGATGTGATTGGATTAAGCCCACAAAAAAATATGTTTGGTATCCGCAACAATGGAAATCTGAAAGAATTAAAAACTTTCTGGGGACAGGTTGTACTGGTTCCAGCTGATTTTAATACTACGACCGACAACGAAGGTAATCTGTTGATTCATCCTGAAGGAGACATTCATGTTCCCGCTAGTGGAAAAATGCCAAAAGCAAGTTACTTTTTTGATGCCATCATCCGTCAGGAACCTATTGATGAAGAAAATCTGAAACCTGAAGATAATCTTGAGGAATTCAAAGACATTTCTGATGAAGATCTTAATTACTGGCAACAGGAAATTGGAAAAATTAAGGATTCTGATAAAGCTGTAATTGCAAATTTTGGGGGTACTGCTGTGGGTGATATAGCGCTGGTACCCGCCATGAACCTTAAATACCCAAAAGGGGTAAGGGATATCGCCGAATGGTATATGTCGATTATTATGAGACCGGACTATATACACGAGGTATTTAACCGACAGACAGATACTGCGATAAAGAACCTTGAAAAAATTTATCAGAGAGTAAACAACCATATCGATGTGATTTTTATCTGTGGGACGGATTTTGGGACACAGGATTCACAATTTTGTGGTGTTGACACGCTCGAAGCAATGTATTTGCCATATTACAAAAAAATGAATGATTGGATCCATAAAAATACGACATGGAAGACCTTTAAACATTCATGTGGGGCAGTTGAACCATTTATTGGTAAATTTATTGAAGCTGGATTTGATATATTAAATCCTGTTCAAATCAATGCAAAAGGAATGGATCCGAAACATCTGAAAAACACATTTGGAGACGATATCACCTTCTGGGGAGGAGGTGTAGATACCCAAAAAGTACTTTCTTTTGGATCACCTGCCGAAGTGAAAAAACAGGTAGAATATAATCTTAAAATTTTCGGTGAAAATGGAGGATTCGTTTTCAATACGGTGCATAATATACAAGCCAACGTACCTTTAGAAAATATGGTGGCAATGTTTGAGACGATACAGGAATTTAACAGGTAAATTATTCAGCTATTTTAAATTATGAATTCGTGAAAATCGATTTTTCTTTATACCAAAAGCTCTTGTTTTTCTTCATACTCATACTCATGAGCACATTTTTTGAAACAAATGGTCAGCACCACAGGATTCTTTATCATGATGTGGATCAAGAATTTACCCTATCCAATTCTCTTTTTGAACGTAAGATCCAATACTATGAAAAGAAAAATACCATTACCACAACGTCGTTTCGTTTAAATTCCACTGGTTATGAATATATTCTTCCTGATAGCCGGGAATTTAGCTTTTCTGTTGATGGACAAACTATTTCCGGTTCGGATGGATTTTTCAAGTATACAGATCATAGAATTACTGAGAATTCCAGTCGGAGTAAATTAGAAATTGAACTAAACGGATTAAAGAATACTGCAACAGAAAATTTAATTCTGAAATTATATTATGAGATATATAATGATCTGGCTGCTATCAGAAAATGGATTGAGATTATAAATCTGGGGAAGGATGAAAAAATGATTGAAAACATGTTCGTTGAAGATCTTTTCATCGATCCCTCCAATTCAACAGGTGCAGACATTTTTAAAACTTATGGAAGGGAATGGACAAAACCTCCTTTTATCGGCGGGAAAGATGATCCGGCCATATTCATCAGGGGAAATGAGGGAAGTTTTATTACAGGAAACGAAGCGCCTGGAATAATGAAATACACCTCTATCTATCAGGGATTGAATGAAATCCGGATTGGATTAAACCCAATAAATCATGCTTATCCTTTCAGGAGATACCTGGAAAACAATGAATCTTTTAAATCTCCTCAAGTATTTATTATTATAACATCAGAAACAATCCCTGAAATTGCTTTTGAAAATGAACTGGGCAAATACATTCGTCAATATTTAGGGGTTAAACTTTTTAAAAAAGCTTTTCCTCCTATCTTTTTATATAATACGTGGAATCCATTTCGGATCAATATCAATGAAAACCTGATCAGGGAGCTGGCAGATGCCTTGGAAAATACGGGTGTCGAATATCTGATAATTGATGATGGATGGCAGGATTTTAATGGAGATTGGAATGTGAATAAGGAAAAATTTCCCAATGGTTTGAAACCGGTTACAGATTACATTAAACAGAAAGGAATGAAACCTGGACTCTGGATTTCACTTACCATTGCTGAAAAGGAAAGTAAAGCGTTCCAAAAGTATAAGGAACTGGCGGTAGTAAATGCCTCCGGTAGTCCTGCCAATCTCCATGGCTGGAGTAATAATCTGGAAATACTGACGATGAAAATAGCCTCCCCATGGTATGATCATATAAAGAAGAAAATGAGAAACCTGATCCTGGATTATAATATTCAATATTTTAAGATCGATCTTGGAATGGTAAAATCAGCCTATATTATGGAAAAAGAAAGGTCAGGTTCTTATGACGAAAATGAATATTTTAAAGGACGGGAAGAATACCTTTATACAGCCTTTGAAAAAACCAATCAATTATTTGATGAATTAGCTGATGAATTTCCTGAATTGGTCATTGACTGCACATTTGAATTATGGGGTGACTGGCATATTATCGATTATTCACTGATTAAGCATGCTGATGTGGATTGGATTTCTAATTTTGAAGCCCCACCTCCTGTCGGATCCAGGACAGTAAGACATCTCTCCTTCCACCACGGACTTACCATTCCAACTTCCTGTATGGTAATTGGAAATCAAAAACTTGAGGCCGAAAATCATGAACTTTCTTTTATCTCAAACCTGGCATCCACGCCGATCATGCTGGGAGATCCCAGAAAACTTACTCCCTCAGAAAAAAACTGGTATAAAAAAATGGTATCCTGGTTACGGGATATGTATTTAAAATATCAGATATTTAAATACTATCAAACCAGTAATATTTTTAATGTACCATCTACACATAACTGGGATGGATTTGCTAGATTTAATCCGGATGCAGATGGTGGGATTATTTGCATTTTCAGAAATGACCAGAAAGACGCTTTCAGAACAATTGTCTTACCATGGTGTAAAGATGAAAATACATACCAGATAATCGATGCCCTATCAGATAAAGAAATGGGAAAATATTCAGGAAAAGAATTAAAGGAAGATGGATTGAGAGTAAACATCAATAAGATCCATCAGGCTAAAATATTTGAAATACGACCTATTGGTGAAGAATATAATATGGAATAAAATCATGTTTTTATTTTACTTTTTAAGTGATATTGGTAACAAATATTATGAACCAGTATTTTAAGGTTTTAATTTTTTTATAAGATGACTAAAAAGGATAAGCTGAACCATTTGTTATCTGGAAAAGATATCCATTCCTTCAAACTTTTCAGGCCCATCCTGATGCATTTTGCCGCCCGTTTCAATAATCATACCTATGCTGAATTTGCATCTGATTACAGGATTCTTGTTGAAAGCAATATAAAAGCTATGGAGTATTTCGACATGGATATGGTAGGTCTTATCTCTGATCCTTTCCGTGAAACATCAGCATTTGGGGCAGAAATCACATTTCCGGATGATGCTGTCCCGAAATGTGAATATCCCATCATCCAGACGTACGAAGATGTCAAATCTCTTAAAAATCCTGATGTATATAAGAATTTCAGAACACTTGACAGGATAAAGGGCGCAAAATATTTCCAGGAATTACTTAAAGGTGAAGTTCCTGTGATCGGTTGGATTGAAGGCCCGCTTGCCGAAGCGTGTGACCTGGCAGGAGTTAGCAATATGTTGATACAGTTGATGATTGATCCGGATTTTGTTCATCAATTACTGGATAAATGCATCATTACTGCAAAAGATTTTGCCAGGGCACAAATCGAGGCAGGTTGTAATTTAATCGGGATAGGTGATGCTATTTGTTCTCAAATAGACCGAAATACGTATGACAACTATATAAAAGAGAGGCATAAAGAGATTATAAACTATATTCATGAACAAGGTGCAAAGGTAAAATTGCATATTTGCGGTAACATAACCCACCTGTTGCCCTCATTAAAGGAAGTTGGAATGGATATACTTGATCTCGACTGGCAGGTGGATATGGATTATGCTTTTGAAATTGTCGGTCCTGATGTGATCAGATGTGGTAATATTGATCCGGTAGTCATTCAGAATAAAAGTGAAGAAGAAGTAATTGAGTTAACAATAAATTTATTGGAAAAAGAAAAAGGAAGAAGGCATATTCTATCAGCAGGTTGTGAAATTACGGTTAATACGCCTGTTCAAAATCTGCTGGCTATGAGAAAAGAATCCTATATTGACACAAACGAATAAATTAAAATACATGAATTATGGATGATTTATTAAAAAAAATAGCTTATTGCGTGGAATTTGGAAAGATTAACCTGCAATCTCCATATCCACCCGACATGAAAGGTCAACAGGGTGCTGATGAATTAACCAAAGAAGCATTGGACAAGGGAATCGATGCGGAAGATATTCTTCAAAAGGGCCTGGTAATTGGAATGGAAAAAGTAGGCATTAAATTCAGGGAAAATAAAATTTTTGTTCCCCAGGTACTGATGTCCGCTAAAGCCATGAATACAGCCATCAGTCATCTGAAACCTTATTTTCAATCCGGAAGTGTGAAAAGAAAAGGAACTTTTGTGATTGGTACGGTTGCAGGCGATCTTCATGATATTGGTAAAAATCTTGTTGCTATGATGGTTGAAGGAAATGGTTGGGAGGTGATAGATCTGGGAACTGATGTGAATTCACAAAGATTTGTTGAAGAGTTAAAGAATCACCCTGGTTCATATGTTGGTTTATCCGCATTATTAACGACAACCATGATCAATATGGAAGAGATCGTAAAGGAGGTGAAAGCATCCATTCCTGAAACCAAAGTATTGATAGGTGGTGCTCCCGTTAGTGAAGATTTTAAAATGAAAATTGGAGCTGATTTTTATTCAGCTGATCCTCAGGGAGCGGTTGAGTATTTGAATGCCATGGCGATGGCCTGAAAGCATGAATAAGAAAGAAGCTTTCATTAAAACTATCAACTTCAAACAAGTATTTCCAGTACCCCATGTAACACGATTTACCATTGAAGCCGAAGAAAAATACCGGGAATACAAAGGCGGAAAATTCGACCCTGTAAAGGAAACAGGTACATACGCTGTATTTTCACAAACTAATAGTGGTTGGGAGGAGGTTAAACCAGGATTCTTCAGTGATTATTTTGGTGTTATCTGGAACAAAACGAAAGACAGGACACTGGGAATTGTTGAGAAATCACCCATCCATTCTCCTTCCCTAAAAAAATTTAAGTTTCCTCGAACAGAATTTTTACCGGTTTACCAATATCAGCAAAATAACAATCTTGACTATCCCGATCACTTTCACATACTTTCAATCGGATTTGCACTTTTTGAAAGGGCCTGGTCCTTGGTTGGCATGGAAAACCTGATGACCTGGATGCTGATTGAACCTGAATTTGTACATGACCTGCTGGATGAAATAGCAGAATACAATATCAATCTCATCCATCAATCAAAATCTATCGGAGGCATCGATTGCGTAAGATTCGGTGATGACTGGGCGGGGCAGTATAGCCTCTTAATTGGCAAGGATTTATGGCTGGAATTTATTAAACCCAGGTTGCATAACATGTGTCGTGCAGCCAAAATACATGATCTTTTTGTTGCTCAGCATTGTTGTGGTAAAGTAGATGAATTGATACCCGAGATGATTGATGTTGGTATTGATCTCTTTGATCCCTTTCAGCCAGACGTAATGAATGTATTTGATGTATTTAATATGTATTACGGGAAGATATCTTTTATGGGTGGATTGAGCATTCAGGAAACAATGCCCTATGGAACACCTGAAGATGTGGAACAAAAAAGTATTGAATTAATTTCAAAATTAGGAATGCGTGGAGGTTTTATCTTCTCTCCATCTCATGCACTAACCCAGGACATTCCGGCAGTTAACATAGAAAAAATGATCGATATTGTTAAGCACCAGCAAATGTATATGGAAAAAAAATATGGGAAAGGATATATTATTTAAGGCGTTTAAAAACGAAAAAACCGAGAGAACTCCCTGGGTTCCCTTTGTAGGATGCCATGGGGGAAAACTCATAAATGTCCCTTCTGATCAATATCTGAAGTCTTCGGATTTGATGATCAAAGGTTTGTCAGAGGCCATCAAAAGATATAAACCTGATGGAATACCAGTGGCTTTTGATTTACAAATTGAGGCTGAGGCCCTGGGTTGTGAACTTAAATGGGGTGATAGTACACCACCAGCAGTCATTTCACACCCTCTAGCCGAGGGTATTCATATTGAACAATTGAAGATCCCATCACCGACCGATGGTCGTATCGGAGTGGTTTTAAAGACTACTGAAACATTGAGGAATAAATTTCCGGATATCGCCCTGTATGGATTAGTAACCGGACCTTTTACACTGGGTCTGCATTTACTGGGTACTGATATTTTTCTTAAAATGATGGAAGATCCGGAAAGTATTTATCATCTTATGGATTTCGCAACCCAGGTATGTATCCAGTTATCAGATTATTATATCGATAAGGGCTGTGATATTATTGCAGTGGTCGATCCAATGACGAGCCAGATCGATCCCATTTCCTTTCATAATTTTGTGTCCGGTTATGCAACCAGAATTTTTGATCATATTCGAAAAAGGGATCGGTATAGCTCGTTTTTCGTTTGTGGACATGCTCAGCAAAACATTGAAGAAATGTGCCGCTGCCATCCTGATAATATTTCTATTGATGAAAATATACCACTTGAGTATGTAAAAGAACAGGCTGCTAAGTACAATATCAGTTTTGGAGGTAATCTTAAACTAACCATGGTGCTATTATATGGATCGACAGAAGATGTGATGAAAGAGGCCTTAGAGTGTATGGATATCGGTAACCATAAAGGATTTATCCTGGCCCCAGGTTGTGATCTTCCTATGGACACTCCTTTTGAAAACCTGGAAGCTATTGCTGAACTGGTTCATGACCCCTATAAGCAGGATGTGATACGAGCCCTTGAAAATGAGAAGGAAGGTTTCGAATTGTTGAATATGAAAGACTATGGGCAGGCTGATAAGGTAATAGTCGATATCATCACCCTTGATTCAGAGTCATGTGCACCTTGCCAGTATATGGTAGAGGCAGTAAAAAAGGTAGCCCCACAATTTGAAGGCATCGTTGAATGGCGGGAACATCCAATTAAAAAGATAGAAGGGATATCTTTTATGTCATCATTAATGGTAAAAAACATTCCTACAATTTGTATAGATGGAAAAATTACATTTGTTTCCAAAATTCCACCAAAACATGAACTCATCGCCGCTATACAGGGGAGGATCAACGAAAAACTGAAACTAAAAATAAAATCGAAGAAAGGTGAAATCGTTATACTTGGTCGGGATGAAGCTGAATGTAAATCTGTATATGATCAGGTGAAAAAAGCCATGGAAGAAACCGGTAAAACATTTGTAATCACACAAATAACCAATAATCATGTGATTTCATCCTATGGTATACTTCATACTCCGGCCTTAATCCTGGCAGAATATAAATTGAAAGCTGAAGGCATTATACCTGAGGTAGTTATCATAAAGGAATGGATCAAAGAAATATAGGATGAAGAAAATCACACAAGCCCTTTCAAAAAGGAAATTATTGATATCAGACGGAGCATGGGGAACTTTTCTACAGGCCAAGGGTTTGAAAGCAGGCGAATGCCCTGAACTATGGAATATCACTCATCCGAATATAGTGATGGAAATAGCCAGAAGTTATATTGAGGCAGGATCTGATATGATACAAACGAATAGTTTCGGTGGCAGCAGTATTAAACTGGCTCATTATGGTCTGGCTGAACGGGCATTTGAATTGAATAAAACAGCAGCAGAGATATCTAAAAAAGCGGCTGGTAAAAATCACTTTGTATTGGGATCTATTGGACCAACAGGGAAAATATTGATGATGGGAGAATTAAGCGAAGAAGACTTTTATTTATCATTTGCAGAACAATCCCGTGCTTTGGCATCAGGTGGAGCTGATGCGATTGTCATAGAAACAATGTCTGATATCGATGAAGCCAAACAAGCCATCCGTGCTGCGAAAGAACATACAGACTTGGAAGTGATTTGTACCATGACCTTTGAAAAAACAAAAAATGAAGATTTTAAATCTATGATGGGCTATTCGCCAAAAGATATGGTCAGGGAAATCCTAAAGGATGGAGTGGATATTATAGGCGCCAATTGTGGCAATGGCATTAGAGATATGATCGACATCGTTAAAGAAATCCGACACGAAAACAAGGATATTCCCATATTGATCCATGCCAATGCAGGTATACCTGTTTATCAAGATGGCCAGACTGTTTTCCCTGAAACCCCGGATGAAATGGCATCATTTATTTTACCGATCGTACATGCTGGTGCAAATATTATCGGTGGTTGTTGTGGTACGACACCGGAACATATTCGTAAAATGAAGGAAATGATTGATAAAATATAGTACTGTGCATAAAATTCCACTTTTTCTGATCACCGGTTTTCTCGGGAGCGGTAAGACAACACTTATCAAAAATATTCTTGAATCAAAGGATAATGGATATAGAATCGGCATTGTACAAAATGAATTTGCTCCGGCAAACCTAGATGGAATAGAGCTTCAAAACATAGGGAAATCTTACGAAATACTCGAAATCAACAATGGTTCTATTTTCTGTATATGCCTCCTTAAAGATTTTATCACCTCGCTGGCATCATTTATTGATCAAAAGAAACCTGATTTAATTATTATTGAAACTTCCGGATTATCAGATCCTATAGCTATCGCCGAAATCCTACAACATTCTGAATTGAATGACAAAGTCTATCTTAAGGCATCCTGGTGTATTGTTGACAGTGGTAATTTTTTAAACATAGATAAAATGTTGAATCGTGTTCAGCACCAATTACTGGTAGCTGACCAGATCATTATCAATAAAATCGATTGCACTAATTCCAAAAATCTTAATGAAATTAGAAAACGAATTAAAAAGATAAATCCTTTGGCCAGGATATTGGAAGCAGAATACTGTCAGATTGAAGTAGATTTTGAGAAATTACAATCAGACCCTTATCTAATCGCACCGGATATGACAAACACATTAAAAATCACACATGAATCTCGCGCTGAAATGATTGCATGTGTTTTTAAGTCTGGAAGAAAAATGCAACTGAAAAATCTGGAAAATCTGATACGAAAGTATCTCCCTTCAACTATTCGTATTAAAGGATTTGTGCTTCTAAATAACAACCAAACCGCACTTGTACAAACTGTTTTTAAAAATATGGACATAAATGTTGTTGACCATATCCCTGGAAATACATCTTTGGTTTTAATGGGCGAAAATTTTAACTTATCTGCCTTTAGCAGAGATTTCAGAGTTTCAGTTGAGAAATAATGGACATTAAGTCATTCAAATTTAATTTTAGTGATATAAATCTGGATCCAGAACAGATTGAAAAATATATGGGCTATAACTCAGGGGGAGCTCCTGAACCATTTCCAGAACTTATTGCTGAAGTGTTAGAATCGGCCGCAGAATATTGCGATATACAGGGAGGATACCGGATCTTTAATCGTATCGACCTGGATAGAAAATCCTATTTTCTTTCACTTGAAAATCAGATGTTCCATGTTAAAAGAATTGTGTCAAAGCAGTTGCGAAAAGCTGAAAAAGCCGCTCTTTTTATCTGTACAGCCGGTGCAGGAATCGGAGACTGGTCTAAAAAACTGATGCGTGATGGAGACATGATGAAAGGCTATGTTGTCGATGTTGTAGGTTCAGAAGTAGTTGAATTAGCCATGGATAAAATTCAGGATCACCTTGAAAATGAAATGAAATCAATTGCAATGGGTATTACTGATAGGTACAGTCCCGGATATTGTGACTGGCAGGTTAGTGAACAGCCCAAGTTATTTTCGTTTTTCCCAAAAAATTTCTGTGGTATTCGTCTATCTGAATCTTGTCTCATGTATCCCATTAAATCTGTCAGCGGTGTGATTGGTATTGGTAAAAATGCAGAAAGGAAAGGCTATATATGCAGTTTTTGCAACATGAAAAACTGCATATACAGAAATAAACGATATGAGATCAGTTGTTAACCCGAAAATTTAAATTCAGTACTTCGATGAATTAAGGATTTTTTCCCTCTCCGGATTTTTCTGTGCTGAATTTATTTCAGTATTCCGGTATCTTTTCATCATCATTAACCGGGAACATGTACAGTCCCCAGAGATGCTTCCTCGCCGGACCTACCTGCCGTAGGCAGGCGCTCCGGACGAAAGGAAGGATCGGGGTCTGTACATAATTTTTTACCAAAAAAAATTTATCTAATTACAAATATCATTCATCGTTCCAGGTGTCCCCAGATCACCTGTATCAAACGAGGATGTTGGTAAACACCAACTCACACCCGCCTTCGCTAAGTTCACATCAAATGAATCCGGGTTCAGATTGATGGAAGCACCATTACCATCAGGAAATCCTGTTAGACCATAATCAACAGAACATATCGTCGATCCATTTGTTCCGTCATCTCCATAATTGGCGAGAATAAGATCATCTCCCGAATTGGTCAAAGTCAAACCAGTACCATAAATATATCCGCTAACAATGGTTGCATTTACATGCCTTGCCAATACGAAAAATTCCTGGGGATTGATCAATATATGCTCATTAACAGTATGTTGAACATCCATCCCTTTTTTGATCACCAATTGAAACAGATCAATTTGTTCAGAGCTAGTATTGAATACTTCAAACCATTCTCCTTCTGTATCAGAAACTGCTGCCGGGTTGTACATGATCTCAGTAATGATCAGGTCGCCATAACCGATTGGACCCTCTACCGTTGAGGTTGATCCTTCGGATATACTGACCAACTCGGAAAATAGGGTTTCATCTACCTGGATACTTAATGTTCCCGATCCTGTTGCTAAACTGGCATCGATTGTAACCTGATAAAGCGTTTGAGGTTTTGGATCAGGAATACTCCCGGATAAAGTTTTTGTTGCTGGTGTTCCATCCGGATTTTCGAATGATAACGTTGCCTCAATATCCAGCGGAATGGGTGGAAAATAACCAGAACGCGTCTCTTCCTTCCCAAAAATTAAAGCCCCTTCCGTACTTGTAACCATTGTGGTATAGTCAATAAAATTGTCTAGAATAGATTGCTGATAAACAACGGTTACCATACAATTGGATAAAAACGGCGTGATACTAATCACCTTCTGCTCTTCATAATTAATAGAAAAAATGTCTGATTCGCCATAATAAAATGGATTATCAAAGGCAACCGACATATCATTTGGTGAATGCGCAGACACATAATAATTACCGGATTCCAGAGGAATCTCAGAGGGCATGTCAGCGAACCGTGCAAAACTTTGATATAATTCACCCCCGACAGTCCATACATCGATCTGGAAATCATCGATTAATACTTCAGATTTTCTGCCCCTGAATTCGTTTACTGTTAACTCAACACTGATGTCGAGTGTAATTTTACCATAAAGATCATTTTCATTGACCTTTTCTAATGGATTTTCACATGAATTGATCATGAGAGAAAGGCACACTACTATAGCACACCTTTTCAGGTTTTTAATTTGCTGGTTTTTCATAACTGGTTAAATTTGGTTGATCAATTATAAATAAAAATTGAATTTTTAAAAAATTTTTCCCCATCATTATCCGTTTCGAAAATGACTAAATTATTCTTTTATTTTTTCCTAGCTTCGTTTCTGTGTTTTTCATGTAAAAAATCCGATAAAGCCAAGGTAACTGTCGATCTGAAACCCAACATCATTTACATAGTGGCCGATGACCTCGGATATCATGAGCTGGGTTGTTATGGTCAAAAAGAAATTCTGACTCCTCATATTGATCAACTTGCGGACGAGGGTATGAAATTTATACAGCATTATGCAGGCACTTCAGTTTGCGCACCATCCAGAAGCGTCCTGATGACAGGATTACATACCGGCCATACACCGTCAAGAGGTAATAAAGAAGTAAATCCGTATGGTCAGTTTCAGATTTCTGATAAAACGGTTACCGTGGCAGAGCTATTACATAAAGCAGGTTATACAACTGCCCTATTCGGAAAATGGGGATTAGGTGTAGAAAACACTTCAGGTGATCCTCAAAAACAAGGATTTGATGAATTTTTTGGATATTATTGTCAGGTTCATGCCCATAATTCATTTCCGGAGTACTTATACCAGAATGGTGAAAAGGTTTATCTTTCTAATCAAGTAACCTATCTCCCCGAAGATCACTGGACCCGTGGACTTGGAAGTTATGCCACTACAAAAATTGACTACTCCAATGATCTATTTGCAGAGAAGGCACTTGAATTTATTGATAACCATTCAGAAAATCCATTTTTCCTGTATCTTCCGTTAACAATGCCCCACAATAATGGTGAAGCTCCGGATGGTTTTAAATTCGAATCACCTACACTTGAACCCTATGAAGATAAAGAATGGTCATATGAGAGAAAATCCTATGCCGCTATGATCTCCAGGCTGGATGAATATGTGGGTAAAATTGTATCTCAATTGAAATCAAACGAATTGGAAAAGCAAACCCTGATTATTTTTACCAGTGATAATGGATGCGCTGAGCCCCAGATTTTTGATGGAAGCTCACCACTTCGCGGTATGAAACGGGATCTTTACGAGGGTGGCATACGTGTCCCGATGATTGCCTGGTGGCCAGGAAAAATTCAACCTGCTAGCATATCAAATCATATTTCAGCATTCTGGGATGTGTTGCCTACTTTCTGTGACCTAGCTGGAATTGATGCCCCGGATTCCATTGATGGAATTTCCTTTGTTCCGGAACTTACCGGTCAATCACAGCCTCAACATGATTATCTATACTGGGAATTCCATGAATTAGGTAAAAAACAGGCTGTTCGGAAAGGTAATTGGAAAGCTGTTCGACTGAATGTCTGGGAAAATCCGAAGAATCCTATTGAACTTTATGACCTTGAGAAAGACCTGGCAGAAAAGGAAAACGTAGCGGATAAATATCCTGAAATTATTGAGGAAATGAATCGAATTATGGAGGAGGCACATAATCCCGATTCAAACTGGCCTTTGTATGAAGGGGAATTCTAAGGAAGTTTATTTGATTATTCGTGAATTTGTTTTTTTAATACTTCTCCCCCAATTCACGTGATTTTCATGAATGAAATAAAAAAATTTTGTATTTATTTGTATTAATACAATATAATACATATATTTATTTGACATTTGACCTAATATGTTAAAGATCAAGCTGAATTCACCGGTTCCGATTTATGAACAACTGGTCATTGAAATTACCAGGATGATCAATGAGGATGAATTACAACCAGGTGATGAACTTCCTACCATTCGATCGCTGGCCTCTCAACTGGAAGTAGCTAACAATACTGTTGCCAGAGCCTACCAGGAACTGGAAAGGCAGGGCCTCATCATCAGTAACGGTAGAAAGGGAACCTTCGTCACTGAATATAAACCGGATATGGACAACGATTATCAGAAGATTTTTAAGGAACCTATAATCCGGCTCTTACAATCCGGAATGGATGAGAAAAAAATAAAGTTTTTGTTTAAACAGAATTTAAACGAGATATTTAAATAGTCATATCATGAAAGACCAAGAATTACTTATCACCTTTTTTACTGCCTGCATTACAACCTGGTTGTTTCTGATCCTTTTTTATTCGATTTTTTTACGTCCGAAAAGACTGTCTAAAAAAGGATATTCAACAGAATATATAAATTTTATTCGAAAGGATTACAGAAAACGAATGCGAGGCATCGCCATAGCCATCCCAATCTTATTATTAATTGCAAGTGGGATTTTCTGGTTATTCGCTGGTAGGCCAGTCACACTTAATCATATAACATATATATTTCTGATCTTTTTTCTGTTAGTGATCCCCTTCCCCATCATCGATTATCTTAAAAGTAAAAAAAGATATAAGGAGCTGGCCTATGAAACGAGTGCTGAAGTAGTGATCGATCTGAAACATTCGAAATTGCATAAATTCTTCAATCCGATAATTGAACTTTTTATTGTCATATTGTTTGTATCGTTCACTTTAATATTCATGCAGCTTCCTTTTATGGTCTATATCCATCTCGGTATCCCCTGGATACTTTATTTATCCATTATGAAATCCAAATATGCTACTCTTCCCATGCTCCGGGATGGATACCTTTATTCTTTCATTTTTATGGAATTGAATTATGCGCTGGTCATTTTTTATATTGCCCGATATGCAGCATTTTGTCAGAATTGTCTTATAAACAGTCATAAATTAATTGCCCTGCTGCTGATGGCCATCATGTTCAGTCGAATGATTTATTATATCATGAATTTTCGAAAGGTATATCATTCATTGTCCTAGTGTATATGTATTAACTCTCAGAATTTTCAAACATCCTCTACCTTTCATTATACATTGTACTTAAAATTTATTAGCTTTACGGGGAGTTATTTTTAGATATATCTAAATATTTTTTTAAAAACATCAAAACATTTCATTTATTTTACGTATAATCTAATAAAAAACTGTGCATACACTTAGAGATTTGAAACATGGTAAAGTTGCCAAAGTGATTAAACTGGATGATAGTTGTCAGGGATTTGAACGTTTCAGGCTTTTAGATCTTGGTGTTGTACCGGGTACAGAGATCAGTCATGCGTTGGATAATCCAATGCATGAACCCCTCGCCTATTTTATCCGGGGAGCAGTAATTGCATTACGGAAGGAACAGACGGGTAAAATACTGATTGAGTTAAAAGAGGAATAATTCATGGAGGAAGTTAAACTACAGGATAAAGAAAAGGAAGTAATAAAAACACCCTCATCCAAAAAATCAGGATGTGAGGGATGCCCGGCATACCGTGAAGGAAATTTAACAAGGTTAGGGATTAATGTTTCCAGATATGATTTTGTTGTTGGATTGGCAGGTAATCCAAATGTGGGTAAAAGCACTGTATTCAATGCACTAACAGGATTAAATCAGCATACGGGAAATTGGCCCGGCAAAACGGTTACGCGGGCCGAAGGAGGTTTCAACTTTGATGAACAAAATTTCAAATTAGTCGATTTACCCGGAGCATATTCGCTTGTTTCAAGAAGTGCGGATGAAGAAATTGCCAGAAACTTTATTCTTTTCGGGAAGCCAGATGTTACCATCATAGTTGTTGACGCCACACGACTTGAAAGAAATTTAAATCTTGTACTTCAGATCCTTGAAATTACAGATCAGGTTGTGGTTTGTCTCAATCTGGTTGATGAAGCCGAGAGGATGGGAATTCAGATAAATGAAAGATCACTAACCCGTGACCTGGGTGTACCGGTAATCCCTACCTCAGCCCGATATAAAAAGGGACTTGATAACTTATTAGGTGCAGTCAGTGATGTAGCCAATGAACGCTATCTAACAAAACCAAGGATAAAATCTTATCAGAATAAAAAACTGAGTGAAGCTGTACAAAAAGTCGGCACTCAGATTGTTTCAAATTTTCCTGAATTAGAGAATACCGAATGGCTTGCTGAACGTGTATTGGATGAGGACGAGGATATTATCGAAGCCTTAAAAAGTGGCGAACTATTAAACCATGTACAAACTGAAGAGGATTACAGCATCTTTGACGCCAAAAAACTTCGCAAAGATGGTTTAAATATTACTTTCAGGTATGAACAGCAAATTTATGAGACTGAAAAACTGGCTAAATCGTTAAGAAAAGATCTCATTCCCAATTTTCATGATGAGCTGGTGGAAAATCATTTTATCGAAGCAGGTAAAATTGCCAGTCATTGTGTTACCTATCCGGACAAGAAAAAAGGACTCTACCTGGATCAGTTCATCGACAGGATTGTCACCAGCCGGATCTGGGGATTCCCGCTCATGTTCCTGATGCTTGCAGTTGTTCTATGGATCACCATCATCGGTGCAAATTATCCTTCCCAGGGACTTGCCTGGTTGCTCCTCGATCAGGGTCACCCTTTTCTGAAAGGATTGATGTCGCAAATTGGCATGACCTGGTGGCTGAATGGAGTCCTGATCGATGGCATGTACCTCGCTACCGCCTGGGTTATCAGCGTGATGTTACCTCCCATGGCCATTTTTTTCCCATTGTTTACCTTACTCGAAGATTTCGGCTATCTGCCACGGGTCGCTTTTAACTTAGATAGATTGTTTAAAGCCGCTGGAAGTCATGGGAAACAGGCCTTAACCATGAGCATGGGTTTTGGTTGTAATGCAGCGGGTATTATTTCCACGCGTATCATTGATAGTCCACGTGAACGGCTCATCGCAATCGTTACCAATAATTTCGCCTTGTGCAATGGCCGCTGGCCCACGCAGATACTGATCGCCGCACTTTTCATCGGGGGACTGGCTCCTGCTTATCTTGCCGGGTTGCTTTCATCGGCTGCAGTGATTCTTGTTGCCGTACTAGGCATTTTTCTCACCTTCGTCGTTTCCTGGGCACTTTCAAAGACCATTTTAAAGGGAGAAGCTTCCGCCTTCAGCCTGGAACTCCCACCCTACCGGCCTCCACGCATCTGGCAAACATTGTACAAATCGTTACTCGATCGTACCATCTTCGTTCTCTGGCGTGCCATCATCTTTGCACTTCCTGCTGGGGCTTTGATCTGGTTGGTTGCAAATATCAACTTTGGTGGTAGCAGTATAGCTGAACATATGATTACGTTTATGAATCCATTTGGTATCCTTATCGGTCTTAATGGTGTAATTCTGTTGGCTTACATTGTTGCGATTCCAGCCAATGAAATTGTTATTCCTACAATCCTGATGCTCACGGTCATGGTGACGGGTGTGACCGGAATGGGTGAGGGTGCCGGTGTGATGTTCGAAATGGATGGCAAAGATGCATTGATGCACCTGCTACAGGCAGGAGGATGGACCCTGTTGACAGCGGTAAACTTGATGACCTTCAGTCTGATCCATAATCCCTGTAGTACAACAATCTATACTATTTACAAAGAAACCCGAAGCGCTAAATGGACCTCCGTAGCAGCATTATTGCCATTAATCATGGGCTTTATTGTAACACTTGCAATTGCCCAGGTATGGGGGCTGTTTGTATAGGGAGGAGATGTGGAAACGTGGAGATGTGGAGACGTGGAATAGTGGATTTAATAAAGGATACCACGCAATCGATTGGCATTAGTGGAACAGTACGAAAGCATGCCGAGTGATTGTTTCATTCGAATCCCGATTAACCGACTCACTAATTTCCCGATTCCTGTTTTAAATTTGAAAATCAGTTAATAGTTACCACTGACTTTTAAAGCATAATACAAGTATATTTACTCTTTATTTCGTGCAAACCAGATCCTGGAAAATTCAAATTGAATCAAAATGATTAAACCACCGAGATCCCAAAATTACGCAGTGATAAACAATTTCTTTGCGAAACCTCTGCGCACTCCGTGGTTAATTTTCGGATCTAGTGCGAAAGCCCGTCAAGTGATTTCCTCATTCGAAGCCCAGTTAACCGATTCCATGCCGAATCAAAGATTCAGGCATCCCTGTGGTTTCACTGCGGGATGATTTACCGATTCCCTAAAATTTAATAACTATCTCAATATATTGTTGAATTGTTGAATCGTTTAACTGTTAAAACGGTCAACGAGACAATGGCTTGCCACATCTCCACATCTCCACATCAACTCTCCACCACTTCACCACATCTCCACATATACTCATTCCTCTGGCTCCCCGTCCAGGTTTTTTTTCATCTTTTCAGCAAAAGGAAATGAAAAGCCAAGAATAAATCGCCACTGACTAAACTTAATTGTTGATGTAGCATCACTATCAAGAACCGGCTCATCTCCACTAAAGTTGATTGGTCGTTTAATTTCCTGGGATGCTCCTGCATAAGTAGCTCCCAGCGTGACCTCCGCCCATCGTGTATTGAGTACGAATCCGCCACCAAACTTGATAAAATCTGTCTGAAACACAGAATTGTTTGCTTCCTCTTCTAATTCAGCAAACCGGGTAATATCCGAAGAAACACCGGAATAGTCTGTGGCAATACTGGCATAAAACGAAATTTTTTCACTCAGATTCATTTCCAATCCAATTCCAAAATTAAATACCGGATCCAATTCATCGAACAGGGTAAAACCGAGGGTGTCTCCCGAACTCTGAATTTCAAAGGGATCGGCTCCTATTATCTTGTAGTGTGACACTTTATCATACCACTCAGCACTTATATGAATGATCGTTTTCTTGATATGAATTCCCACCCCCAGTCCAATCGCCCAGGGAGAATGATACTGTGCTTTCAAATTATCCTGAATGTTAAATAGATATACATCATCATTAATGCCATCACCTGTCGTGTCAACACCAACCAGATATTGCTCAGAAAGAGTAGAGCCATTTCCACTGATATTCACCTTTGGTGTCGTGACTGTCATCCCCAGGCGTACGGGTAAAAGATCCCAGGCCATGCCCAGTTTCCAGATCAATCCATTTGTCCCATAACTGTATTGACGATTGAGGATTAGGGAAGCCACCTGTTTATTCTCATCCAGTGTGTGCATATTCAGCCCTAGAGATGAGGATTTATTAATTCTCGTAATAAAAGTGGATAAACCCACACTGAATTTTTCAATAATTGGTGGCGACCAGGTTAAACCGATCCATTCCTGCCTAAAATTGGTATTAAAGTCAAATCTTCCATTAAAAAGCACTTTACCCGGTATGTTTTGAAATTCTTTATCTTCCTCTTCCACCCTGACAAAAAAATCAGCTTCGTTTCGCGATCGTGTCAAAAACGAATAGGCAAATTTGTGGTTTTTAAGAAAGGGAACATTGAATGTCCCCGCAACGAGACTAGGGGCCCCTCCAAAACTGTTTCTGTTCAAGTCCACACCTTCATCAAGGCCATCTTCTACTCGAAGGGTACTCCATTCATATACCTTGGCACTGATAACAAAGGCCGGATTTTCTATCTGACCCAAACGACCTGGATTGTAGAATATCGCCCCCAGGTCCTCCACACTGGCATTGACGGTACCACTCAGCAGCATGGACCTGTTGCCGTAATTTTCTGACCAGTAATGGCCGTCCTGGGCAATAGCTTTCTGTTTTACCCCTGTAATGATCAATACGATCAAAATGAAATAAATAATTTTTCCGAAAGAGGATGAAAAAGAAATCATATTTTTAAATATTTATTTTGCTAACTGATAGTGAATATTTTCATAGATATAATCGATCGATTTGTCTCAGTGTACTATGCCGAGAGATATCTCGATGTTAGTGACTGAAATATTAGGATAATTTTTCCACCAAGTCACCAAAACACTAAGCGAGCTCCAAGACATGAAATATTTATTCACACAACAGACAAAAGTTAGACACATTTTATAATTCTTTAAAGCATTTACTTCCTTTTAAATCGATACCCAACAAATAATTTACCTTTTCCGTGGGCTATTCCGATGTTCGCTTTTTTGTCAATTCGGGCACTATACACATCTCCCTCAATTTGTACACCTGCATAAAACCTCCGTGAATTATATCCGATTGAATTCATAGTCTTGATTTTTAATGAAGGATGTAAGCCGATCAATGTCCGGCTATCCACTTTGTAATCACCTGTCGATAGTGCGACTCCCGGGATCAATCCGAGTGTGATATAAAAATTCCTTCCTATTACAATGCTGTACATATAACCAAAGTGAACACCCAAACTGGCCAAGTTAAGACTTTGAAAGGTTAATTCGGGATTAATATCCGGCCAGGCTTCTTCCGGTAAAATGACCTTATCCCCATCCAGTAGATAGGATACAAAACTGGCACCTGCCACGAAACTTCCAACACTTTTTTTCTGTATCTCATTGTAAAAAAAAGGCGCTTTAAATGAAAATTTGCCATAATTAAAGGCGTACATATACTCAAGATTAATATAAGAGGTCCGGATATCATCCCTCCGTGATGAGCTATCAGGAAGTATATTTGACAGATTATTTGTTTTACTTACCTCATACCCGAAATAATATTTATAGGCTAATTCGACATACTGTTTAAGTCCAAATACACGTCCCTGGAAATCAAATGCTGTACTGCTTTCCACATTATCCTGAGGAATTCCAATTTTAAAAGTAATATCAAGGGAAAACCATTTATAGGTGATACCCAATCCGGCACTTACCTTTGCCTCGGGTTGATATCTGACCAATACATCTGAATTCCGGTCATTGATCTGAAAAAAATTCTGTTTGGTAACACCAATGAGCCGTATCGATAATTCATTGGTATAGTTGTCGATATAGGTAGAATCCTGTTGGCGCCTGAACCATTGATCAATCAAATTATCGATAAAAAATTTTGAATCTTTATCTTCTTCCTGTGCAGAGGAATACTTTATCCCTGCAATAAAAATCAGCAAACAGGAAATCAGTATTTTTGCGGCTGGGTTTAATTTCTGCATGTGCTAATTTTTTTCAGATGCTTCTTTTGCAGCTCGGGCTTTTCCAGCTCCAATGGGTATTCCGACATATAAATATAAGGAGGAATTCCTTTCCGAGCCACCGGGATTTTCCTTCAGAATGTTCACCAGGCCAAAGTAATACCTTACGCCCAGGTTCATTCCATTTCCTTTCAATAATCGATACCCCAGACCCGCTGTGATGCCAGCATCAAGCCGCCTGTATTGATCCCTGACCTTAAATTTGAATATAAGATCGTTCTTGTTAAATTCATCTGTACTGAATTCATCAAATGCCTTATATAATAATCCCAGTTGTGGACCAAGTTCCGCATAAAAATGATCATGAAATTTATATTTTAAAAGTATCGGTACATTAAAATAACGCAGTTTCCGCTCGACGGTACCAACTAAAAGGACTGAATCCAGATCAGGATCCCCAACGGGATAAGGTTCTAATCCTTTTGCTCCCATTGGAGATTTTACGATCACACCCGTATGTATGAATAATTGCTCCTTTAAATTGATATCAAAGTAGAATCCCAGGTGGAATCCTCTCACAGCTTTGGAGTTTTCCAGATTGCTGATATTCGACCAGTTAAAGCCACCATCCAATCCGAACTCGATTTTACCTGTATTTAATTTATCTCCCAGTAACAGGGATATCAGGACCTGCCCTTTCGCCGAAATACCCATCAGATAAATCAGGATTATCATAAATGCGATTTTTTTCATCAGTTTATAATTTGAAATATGAACCCTTAATTTTAAAAAGTCTTTCAAATTAGTCAATATTCTAAGAATTCAATAATTAACGTAGATTATTGTTGAGATTAAAGCTATAGGAGGTGATCTTTTGATAATCTATGCTTTCATTCCTAAGATTTCTAATCAGAGTCCATTTCAGTTGACCTTGATTGAAGTTAACCAAGTCGCTCATTAAAACGCTTCGTTAAAATTGAAATAGAAGCCTCTGCTTTCCTTACCGAATCCGATATCCAGGCGCAGGTTCATTCGTGGCTGAACTTCAATCCGGTACCCGAATCCTCCATTGGGAAGCCAATTGTTAAATTCTCCGATGGTTTCCCCCAGTGTCACTCCACCTACCCAGACAACAAAACCTGATTTACTTTAGGATCCGTCTCTTTTCCCAAACATATGACGATATTCTCCAATAAAATAAACCATACTTTCGTGACGGTACTGCCCCCAACGATAAGCTCTCAGGTCGAAGGGTGTACCCTACTATGACATTTCACCATAGGGAACATCGCCACTGGTAAATCGTCCCCTGGCCTGCAAGGCTAACGTCCTTCCTTCACGTTTGATCTTCCAGTAGTTGCGGTAATCAATTCCCAATTATTGATAGATATTATCCCCTCCCAGGAAGCCTCCGTAAAATGCAGCGATGACCTCGAGGAACCAGCCCTTCCAGGCATTGACCGGTACATCGCGTGAATCGTACTGATATACTGCCCCTAAACCAGTATTAAATGGCCGTTCATTGAATTCCTGATAATATTCATCGGATGCAACACCCTGGCTTTCCTTACTTCCTTTCGTATAATTGATATCAATATTGGGCCCTATAAAGTGGTTGTGTTTTATTCGGTACAGGAATTTGGAATAAAACTGGAACCACCTCCGGGTATATTTGGTGGTACTATCTCCTCGAGGTGTATTAAGCCCTGCGTCATAACCGACACCGTAATAATTATCTGGCATATCTTTGAACGTGATATCAGCATAAATACGCCATTTATCCTAGTTCCAGAAAGAAGTGACCCTGGTACTGAAAAATAGGGCCCCCGTACTGCTCAATCCAAGCATCACAGGAGATGAGGAGCGTTAAATAAGTGTATCTTTCGGATTTGTTTTATAAGATAACATCACCCCGCCTGCAATGGTGAATTCCATTTCCGGTGTATAAGCTGGACCGGCCAGCGGCGTGATTAAAAGTTTTCCCTGGACTATCTTTTACTGGCGTTTTGCCTTCTGCTTTTCTTTTTTTCTTCCTTGGAAAACTCCTGAGAAAATCCCTGTTTATTGGGTATGAATAACACAACCAGGATTAAAAAAATGCTTAACCTAAAAGGAAATATATTTTTCAGCGGGACTTTATTTTCTCTGATATCTTTTCTCATCGTATTTTAATTGATATTATTATTCAATATAATCAATTTATTATCAATCATATATTAAATCATTCGAGATTATACAAAATGTCTATGCACCGAAAAAAGGTATGCTTTCCGTGATATCCACGCAGACTAAACCCAAAATAATTGATAAGGATAATCATTAAAATAAAACTAATGATTTGAAATAGATTATTAATTTATCTGCTATTTTTCCCTTTCCCATTTGATCAGCCTGAGATTTGCTGATCTTACCCAGAACCAATATACCGTAGCAAACTCGCTCTTGAAATTTGGGGGGCTGGTGTAATTTCATATTACTTTATTTTATATTGATCGTACTTATTTGGTGATATAAACTTAGGCAGTTATTAGAATAAGATTCAATAAGACTAATGTTGTAAAAAAATAGAAGATATCGGTAATTCTTGGTTTGGGGAACTTTTGTTGTACTAATTTGGTGATAATTTAGGGAAATTTCAGAGAAGAGAGATGCGATTAGATAATTTATAACTACCCAATCTCTCAGACAGAAGTTTCATTATTACTACAGTTAAAAATTACCGTATAATAATTCTAATCTGTCACAAAAAGAAATTATGATATGTTGTCAGGAAGGTTGTGAATGAAGTTAAACCAACCATTGCGTCATCCAGAACTCGTTTCAGGATGACATAACATAATATAGGAAAAGTTAATATTATTTATACATACTTCCTGTTGAGTATTCTTTAATTGATAGAAAAGCTAAGATATTCTACTTACCCTTACAATTGAATTTCTTCCAAAGCCACTTGAGGTATAGAATATTTATTCTGCAGGGAAAATTTTAAGGCTCTTTTATTTCTAATTCGTTCAGAAACCCGGTTCCTGAAGAACATCTTGATAAATAACATAATAAGGGTACGATCAATAAATACCCACCTGGAAATTATTATCAATACATTCAAAAAATTGAAAAACGAATCCATCACCTCTTTTCTGGCAGTTATAAGCTCCTCATGGGTATAATTTTTATAATGGATATTGGGGATGTCTTTTCTCGATCGATCCCAGTCTTCAATAAGCCGACCTTCCTCCCGCAGCCTATCATTGAGTGGCGTTCCGGGCCAGGAAGTCATTATGAAGACCCGTACAAAATCCACTTTCATCTTTTTTAAATCCCGGATCAATTGTTTATGGTAATTATTATGCTGGTGATCGAGGCCAATTATACAAGAGGCGATCACCGCCAGCTTATGTTTATGGATCGTTTGAACTATATCCCGATAATCAACATTCCCGTTTTGCTTCTTCTTGATCTCTTTCAGGTCTTCGGCATTGGTTGATTCAAAACCGATAAATACAGCACGGCATCCCGACTGATACATCAGGTCCATAAGGTCCGGATCATCGGCAATATTCAAGGATGCCTGGCAGCCCCAAATAAACCTGAACTTTCTATTGATCATCTTCTTCAAAAGATCCTTCCGGTTTTCATAATCCTTTAGGGAGTAACCGATGAAGTTTTCATCCGTAACAACAATAGTTGGCTCAATCCGCAGGTTTTCCAGATCCATTAAAACGGTTTCGTGCGGAATAGTCCTGTATTTCCTGTTTTTAAATACGGTTAGGTAACAGAATGAACAGTTGAATGGGCACCCACGGGATGTATTGACAGATTGAAAGTGATAATTGGGATGTATCATTTTCCTGTCAGGGACACCTAGATCTTCAAGACAAACATCCATCCGGCCAAAATAAGTTTTTTTTATGCTGTTATTTTCAAAATCATTCAGAAATTCTTTCCACGGTCTCTCACCTTCCCCAACAATCACGGAATCAAAATGTACGAGCGCTTCTTCAGTCATGGCAGATACATGCGCACCACCTACTACACATATGATCCCCCTCTGCCTTAATATATCAGAAACTCTGTAAGCCCGCTTGATGCCCGATGTCAATGGCGACATTGCCACAATATCTGCATTCACAACAATGGGATCGAGATCGTCGCCCACATATTCATCATATAATTCTTTCTTATAATAATCAGGTGTATGTGTTGATAGATAAGCCAAAGAGAGGGGGCTGTATAATACTTCGATGCCACTGTTCTCTTTTTCTGAAGCAGGATAATAAAAAATGATTTTGTACATTTTTTAGTCTATTGGGTTAGGTTGGTCCATTATATGAACTTTTTATAAGTTACTAATTTTTAGTAAGGAAATAGTCGAAATAAGAGTGATTATTTAATCAGTTAAGCATATTAATTGAATCTGAGAATATCAATCAAATTCAAAACTAAATTTCTGGTATAGAGAATCCAGCCTAATGGCCCCCTCAACCCTAGTGAATGGTATTATGCAAACAGCCTATGAATATTTATTAACGAGACGATTTTTGTGAGAGTACTAGTGAACCAACTCTTCAGAGATGCCTTATCCAGTTTGAACCAATGACCAATTCTTCAACAAGATAGCAAGCGTTTATGGTTTGAAAAACCTGTAATCCTGTGAACTATCTCATACCAACACCTTTTCCACCTTTTTTTCCAGGTATTCCTCTTCAAATATTTTAAAGGTCAGTCTTTCCAGTTCTTCATCATATTTACGGAGTATCTCTGCAAATTCCGGATCGTATATCATGGCTTCTGCATCGAGGTTTTCTCCCTTTGTATCAGGGGTCAGGATATTTTCTTTGAAATTTGCAAAGTGATCCTTAAATGAACATGGCATTAAGGTATTTTTCCGTTTGTGTGGATTACCAAAACCTACTTCTTTCTGCCATTTCCGTCCATTTTTAAATAATTTGGATTGCATGGCATCTGCCAGTGTCTTCCCCTCCGCAAACAGATCCTTTACATTGTCATTATAAAATGGCACAAAAACACATGGCATGATATTTCCATCCCAGTTTACATAAAAATAGCCGTTCCACCTGCCATAAGCCAGACATCCATCCACTAATCCTCCTGAATTCCAGAAATCGGCAATGGGGTATTTTTTTACCAGTAATAGTTTTTTCCATAAATGATACAAGGCTACCCGCTGCCTGGGTGTGATCATGAGGTCAATTACTACTTTCCCACGACCAATCGGCATCATCTGAAATTGAAAAAGAAAAGTAATACCAAGTTCCTGAAAATAATAGTCATAAAATTTCTCGGTAAGCAGAACGTCAATATTTTTACTTGTAGCAGTAACAGAAATACCAAATGGAACGCCTGATTTCTGCAAATATTTTATTGCATTTAATATCTTTTGATGTACTCCCGAACCCCTCCTATCATCGGTATGTTGTTCAAATCCTTCCACCGATATACAGGGTGTAGCATTGCCAACTTGTGCCAGTCTTTCGGTGATTTTTTCATCGATCAGTGTAGCATTGGTATAGATAAGGAAAAATATGTCATTGAACTCTTCAAAAAGATCGAAGATGGTTTTCCCATTACTTTTATACATAAAAGGTTCACCTCCACTGATGGTCATAAAACGGCTACCGAATAGATCATGCACCTCTTCCACCACCCTTCTTGCAATTGTAAAATCAAGTTTTGGTTTGGCACGTCGATCACTGGTCGCATAGCAGCCCTCGCATTGCAGATTACAGGCTTTCGTTGGTGACAACACACAAAATAATGGTGGATAATCACCATATTTTTCTCTGTACGCCTCCTTAACGGAATTAAGTGTCTTCGTACGATCGACCTTTAACCCACCCTGTGTAAACACTTCCATCATCTTCCGGGTAACCCGTGGTTTGATATGACCCTGATCAAGATTACGGCAAACTGTATGTAATACCGCTGAATTGAAAGCATATTTCTGTAATTTTTCGAAGGGAAAAGCTGGTACTCCATCGCCGTATATCAGGCTGTTATAAATCATTTTATCCAATTTTTTTGCCGTTATTCCCCTTAATATCTTATTCTGAACGATTTGATTAAAAGTCTCCCGGATAAACCTTTTTTTGATGTTCATGATTGTAATGGTTTTTAGGTTGTTAATTAAAAAATCTGCTGATTAAAAATATACGCCCTGGTACATTAAAAAAATGCCGGTTATAATACTCCACTGATGTTATGGATACTTAATCAATGCGCCTTACCATCAAAACATATCTAATTAATTTCATTACTCAAGTTAAAAAATTATTATCAGAAAAGCACGTGAAAAATACTGAATGATAACGTAATATGTGATATGTCAAGAAGTCGAATTCCAAGACTTAACGATTACATATTATGAAGGAAAACATGCATAAGATTTAAAAAAAATAAATGTACCTCGCAATCGCTTGGCTTTCTTTGAATTGTGTGAAAGTTTTCCGAGTAAATTTTTTTGTAGCGAGATTTTAATTTTAAATTGTTCAATTAAATCCCAGTCACCTGAGAGTACCGCCCACCAACCATGTTAATCCTGCCTGACGGCATTCTGGCCTGAACGACTGCGTCTGTAATAAGTGTTCGAAATGCGATTAACAGATTACACAATTCGCCAATTTAACAAAACTTAATAACTTGTTAACCAATAACTGCTAATCACCGCATCACCAGATTCCCAATCACCAGATGTTTTTACTTAGTCAATAATCGATATCCAATAGAAACCTGAAAAACTTTATTCTTCCATCCATCAATATAACCCGATTCAGTAGTGACAACATTTAATCCAAGAATGTATCTAAGGGTTACATTTAACTTCATGGGAAGATTACCTTCCGCACCGATCACCAAACCGATATCGGTAGAATTATAATAATCCATAATGTCAATTTTTTCACCATCATCTGGTATTTGTTTTGCTTTCATTAAGAAGCCGAATTGGGGGCCCGCATGAACATTTAGAAATTCCAGTGGTTGAAAGCGAAACAATAATGGTATATCGATATAGCAAAGCCTATCTTTTCCTGAAAAATCGAGATCATTCCAGTTGGCACCTTTTTGTGAAAAAAGTAATTCTAGCTGAACGGCTACCTGATCAATAATAAAATAATGACAATATCCTCCGGCGTGAAAACCGACAAGTGATTCCGTATTCACATTCTCTCCTTCCCCTGTTGTCACTTGTGTTGCAACATTAATGCCAGCCTTGACACCAGCTCCCAGTTTTGACTGGGCAGATAATACAGTCGAAAAACATAAAAATAGAATTAGAAAAATGGAAATCGTTTTCATCGAGATAATTTTTGATGGCTTTAATAAATATTAAAAAATTGACTGGTACAAATTATAACTCCAATCTGTTATAAAAAAGTTTCTGAAAATGAATAATTATTGTTGGTTCACTGACTCATTTTGTGGGGCATCCTTTCGGGAATGGATTATTGGTTTGGTATATTAACCCCAAATTTCTATCTGTGCCAGCAGTAGCCTTTACATAGGATGGATTCCAAGATGCTCAAGAACTAAATGATCAATAACATATCAATCCAAAGAGAGTATTGGTTTTCTAAGTCTTATTTTCCAGGTTTTCTTATATCCTGGTTAAGATTTTCACTTATCAATCAGCCGATACCCCACCGAAACCTGAAAAACATTATTTTTCCATGTATTTCCCAATTCATCCGTGGCGATATTACTTAAGCCCAGAATGTATCTGATTGTAACATTTATTTTGAAAGGCAGGTTCCCTTCTGCTCCTAGCACCAGGCCAACATCAGTTGATTTATAATATTCCTTCGCATCTTCTTCATATCCATCATCATATTTCGATTTGGCACTCATAAGGAACCCAAATTGAGGACCAGCATGTAAATTCAGATATTCAATGATCTGATATCGCACCAATATGGGAATGTCTATATATCCCAAAATATCTTTTGCAGAATCAAAAAAATCATCCCAATTAGATCCTTTTTGAGAATAAAGTAATTCAATCTGGAAAGCGACAGGGTCACTGAAAAAATAATTTACATACCCTCCTACATGAAATCCTACTATGGATTTCAAATCAATTTCATAGCCTAAATCAGAACCTTTCTGAGTGGCTATATTTGCTCCGGCTTTTAGTCCAATACCTAATTCGGATTGGGCAAACACTGTTGATGTTACAAAGAACAACACGATAACGATTGGGTAGTGCGTTTTCATAATAATGAGTTTTAAAAATGTTAATTATGGAAGTTTAAGTAATTTCATATAATCAAAATAATTTTAATAAATTGTTTAAAAAGTCATATAATTTATAAAAAAAATTATAAAAACAAAAAAATAACATATAAATATTTACCATGAAGGAGGAGATCAATTTGCTAAAATCGAATTTCCGAGAACCTCATGGTGTCCATTTTTTTATCTGAATTTGAGTTTATAAAATATCCGGTAAAAATGAAATGACGGTTTCCCTGTTAAAAAGATCCTGAAATCCTTTATCTAGTCAACGATCATTTTTTGCTTTGACCTATATTGTTCTTAACTTATATCCTGATTTAATCAAATGCTCAACAATTAATGAATGGAATAATGATCCCTAGAATATACACAGAAAGCTGGTTTCAAGTTGTTTTTGTTCTTATAATCATGTTGATTCTTTCAATCACAGGATTGAATGCACAAAGGATCACCGTTGACGGAACGCAGTTTAGGGTAACTGGGAATGAAATATTTATAAATGGCGTGAATACACCCTGGGATAATTGGAACGATTTTGGCGGACAATACGACTCAAATTTCTGGGATAATGAATTTCAACGGATCCGCCAGTCCGGTGGAAATGCTTCCCGCATATGGATCACATGTAATGGAGATGTGGGTATTACTATCTCTCAGGATGGAGAGGTTACAGGGGCAACCGCTGCACATTGGGAAGACCTGGATGATCTTTTTGAGTTGGCACGTAAACATCAGGTATATATCATGGCTACTCTGATCTCTTTCGATCATACTAAAAATTCATATATAAAGTATAATTCTTGGCGCAACATGTTCTATAGTAACGCCATGGTTGGAACTTATGTAGACAATTATGTCATTCCCTTTATCAACCGGTACAAGGATAATCCCTATTTATGGTGCATAGATGCCTGCAATGAAATTGAATGGATGCATGAGAATGAAAACAATGGGCAAATCCCCTGGGAACGGCTCCAGTATTTTGTAGCTAGAGTTGCTGAAGCCACGCATCAAAACAGTTCCGTATTGGTTACACTGGGGAGCGCAGCCGTCAAGTGGAACAGTGATTGTTCAGGTTGTGAAGGCAATTTCTGGAGTGATGAAAACCTACAATTACAATATAATTCACCTGAGGCCTATCTGGACTTTTACAGTCCGCATTATTATGGCTGGGTTGTGAGATGGTTTGGCAACTTCGCCCTGGATAGAACACCCGCAAGTTACGGATTGGTGGATCGCCCCGTGATGGTAGGAGAAAATCCTGCCACAGGGGTATTCAGGCAGAATACATCCGGAGTGGATGAACTGGAAGTTTCGATGGATGAAGCATTTGTAAATACATATAGTAATGGATGGAGAGGGCTGATGGTCTGGACCTCAAACGGTGTGGATCAATACGGCAGTCTGGAAGAAAGTGGGTCGGGTTTATTCAACTTTTTTCAGGCATACCCTGAGCTAGTAAATCCATCAATTACAGGATTGGAGTCAAATCTTTACCCAAATATAATTATCTATCCCAATCCATCAGCGGGATTTATAAATGTAGAACACCCGGATCTGACAGAACTTAAAGCCGAAATACTTGATTTGTACGGAAAAAAATTACTGGAAAGATCCTTATCTGGGTTTCACCATCAAGTATTGGATATTCAGTCATTCAGATCAGGAATGTATCTGCTCGTACTTTCATCAGCCACTCATATCCAAACATTGAAAATCATTAAAAATTAACTTTATTATGGAAACTTTTCAGTGTTTTTAGACATATAAAAAATAATCAATTCCAGAGTTATGCATCTAAGAGTTAAAATCAAATTTTAGTGATCAATTAATTTTTTAATTAATCAATCGGATCGAATAATTGCATAATCAATGAAAGCAGCCAAAGCTCAAGACATATCAAATAACTTAATAACATAATAACCATCAACTTTGAAATTGAACGTTATGAAGAATACAAAAATCTGCTGTCTCGCAACATTATTTTTTTTCCTCTTAATCGGTTGTCAACAAGAATCCACAAGGAATACAGTAGTGTCCATCGAGGGTGAAAAATTCCTGATCAATGGAAAACCAACACTCCAGGGTGTCATATGGAATGATATCTTGATGGAAGGATTAATTCCTAATTCCAGAATGGTTCAGGGAATATTCGATGATCTCAATCAGGAAACTATCGATAAATGGGCGTATCCGGACACAGATAAATGGGATCCTGAAAGAAATACCAATGAATTTGTAGATGCCATGGACGACTGGTATGCACACGGGCTCCTTGCCTTCACCATCAATATGCAGGGAGGAAGTCCGGAAGGTTATTCTGCTTACCAACCCTGGATAAACAGTGCCTTTGGCCCAGATGGATCCTTAAGGGAAGAATATATGAATCGTCTGGAAAAGATACTGGACAGGTCTGATGAACTGGGTATGGTAACGATTCTTGGCTTATTATACTTTGGACAGGATGAAAACCTGGAAGATGAAAGGGCAGTAAGAAATGCAGTTATTAACACTATTAACTGGATTTGGGACAAGGAGTATACCAACGTGATCATTGAGATCGCCAACGAATGTGACAATAGTAAATATGACCGGTCGATTATCAAAAGAGACAGTATTCATGAATTAATTATGCTCGCAAAATCAATCGAACAAAATGGCAGAAGATTGCTGATCTCCACCAGTTTTAACGGGAATAGGATACCTAACGATAAGGTTGTTGAAGTCTCTGATTTTATTTTAATCCATGGTAATGGTGTAAACGATCCAAACCGGATCACCGAGATGGTAAACGAAACACGCAATCTTCCTTCATACAGGCCTATGCCCATTGTTTTCAATGAGGATGATCATTATAATTTTGACCTTCCTTTTAATAATATGATCGCAGCGTTTAAAAGTGGTGCTTCCTGGGGTTTTTTCGATTTCAGGAGAGAAGGAGAATCGTTTGAAGAGGGCTATCAGTCCGTTCCGGTTGATTGGAAAATCAGTTCGGATCGGAAAAAGGCTTTTTTTAATGCGATAAAGGAGATTACAAGTGGTGAATAGTAATGCCTATTGCAGGAAGGACATTATTTCAATATGGATCATTGAATATAATGGCGAATCGAAATAACAGCCGCTAGAGAAAAAACAGGAAAGGAAATTATTTGATTACGTGATTTATGATTGGTAACTTTTCTCACCCAATAGTCATCCTGAATTTATTTCAGGATCTAATATCATAAGCAAAGATGAGATCCTGAAACGAGTTCAGGATGACGGAATGTAATGAGGGGAAAATTTAACAATCATTAATCAACCAACCATGAAACCAGGCTATATTTATATTCTTTCGAATAAAACAAGAACAACATTCTCCACGGGTGTCACCAGTGATCTTCGTGCAAGACTCTATCAACATAGATTTGATCATGGATCAGTATTTACCTCAAGATACAGATGTTTGGATCTTGTTTTTTATGAATTCTTCGAAGATATAGAAGATGCTATTGCCAGGGAAAAACAATTGAAAAGATGGCACAGACAATGGAAGATAAATTTAATCCTGCAGATGAATCCATTAATGTTGGATCTGTCAGACGATGAATTTGATTAAGATTGAAAAGGATGAAAAATGAGTGTGAACAAGGGAATATAGTCATCCTGAACCCGCCTTTGCCATAGGTAGCCTCGTTTCAGGATCTCATTTCGAAGTATTATATAAGATGCTGAAACAAATTCAGCATGACTGTACAAATTTATGTTCACCCTCCTGTTTTATCCTTTTTCTGGCACATAACATTTTTCTTTTTTTACAGAATAGAACACTCAAACAACATATTTAAGGTTATTTAATAGTTCCTTCCACAGATGGATACCATATTTCTTTTGAATATTGAAAAATATCTTTTGTAATCCATTCCTATGTCCAATTCACAGCACGCTTTTCAGCAGATCTTTCATATAATTATTTAATTCCCATTGATCGGCAATAGGTTGGTTGGTATATGGCAGTGTAAACATATATGGTTGCGGACCAAATTCTGTGGTGATAGTGAAGGTCTTCTTTTTTTCCTTTTTTCGAAGTTCGACAATCTTCTTCCACCACCCCAGGTGCCTAACCAATGACTGGCGGTTTTCCGGCGCTCCGGGGTGATTTACCTGCGCAGTTTGACTATTTCCCACCCGGGCATGTATGTGCTCTGTTCTTTTAATGGCTTCGGTAAGAAATTCCTCCTGATCTTCAAGCAAACTCTCAGATACACAACACCAATGTGAGAAATCAGCCGCTATTTTTAAATCCGGATATTTGTCGAAATACATCTGAGTGGAATAGGTCGAAAAAGAAAACCGCCCCCGATGTGTTTCATGAACGATCGGTATATTCGTTTTTTGACTGATCTCATAAACCAGATCTATTATCCTGCAATTATCCTCGAAGCTGTAAAAATCCCTCCCGGTATGTGAATTGATCAATAAGGGATTGAATGATGCCAGATGCAGCAATAGTTTTTCCATCCGGACAATATAATCCTCAATAGTTTCCCGTTGCGGTGGGACATGCTGATGCCCAACCAACTCCAATCCTGTTTTCTGTATTAATTCTTTTATGTTTCTACCGAAATCCTTATCATACGGAACCACCATTTCCACACCTTCATATCCAGCCTGTCTGACTTTTTCAAAAAATTCGGCCAAAGGAAGATGTTCACTACCCCAGAATGGATATAGATATAATATTTTCATACCGTTTACTAATTATAAAATCATTTCAAAATTAATAGGTAAAGTTGAATAAAAGGTTTTGATATCTTCTTAATTCTTTTGTGTCGATAAAGATCTCCGCCTCAGATCATTAAGATATCCTGAAATTCCAGGTTAATTTATCATTTTAAAATACTGTTGTAAAACTTTTTTATAAATATTCATTCCTGATAATTTCGCTTCCTACAGAAACATCATTTTTAAACTGACATTTGTTAAAGCTTTATGATACTCCGATTTTTTCTTTTATGGTTACCTATGCCCTTCATTGCTATACTCAATGCTGGCATTCGGGAAAAAGTATTTACAATCTTCTTCAATGAACAGAGAAGTCATCAGTTATCTACACTGACAGGAATGATACTGATGAGTATATATGCCTGGTTCATATTTACACTTCTAAAAATCCAAAGTACCAGAGACACTTGGATCGTTGGGATTACATGGTTGATATTAACTTTACTATTTGAATTTTTTATAGGACATTATGTCTTTAAAAATTCATGGAAACGATTATTTTTTGATTATAATCTTTTGAAAGGCCGTGTTTGGATAATCTTCCTTTTGTATCTAACAGCATTACCCTACCTGGTTTATGTCATAAAAAATTGATTTTGTGGATGACCCACAAAAGCTTCTGCATGCTGTACCCCGGCTTCCATACCACGGAAATGGCTCATCTGTTCATGGAAATGGTACCAATCAGCTGTATGCTGACTTTTATGTGCATAAGCTGCCTTTTTCTTGATATCAGCAAATTTTGTAATATCCACATAATCTGTAGGTGAAAAAGCCTGAGTCTGGTTTCCTGTTAAAACTTCATAATAAAATAATGGAAATGATCTTCCAATTGATAACCAGGCATGATATACGAGCAATGACACCACACGATGATCCGGATGGGTATCAATCGGCCATTGTGTAAATACCAGGTCAGGCTTCAGGTCATTTATAACAGATCGCATTTTTCCATAAGCTTCCCTATTAATAAAAGTATCTCCGTCAGTTTGTCCGAAAAACAAGAGCTCTGAATGAAGTATTTCACAGGCTTCACTGGCTTCTTTTTCACGGATAATGGCCGCATCCTCATGAGAAGTTCCGGGAATACCAGCTTCGCCCTTGGTTAAATATAGTGAATAAATTTTATGCCCTTGGTCGGCCAACCAAGCAATTGTGCCACCACAACCGGTTTCCGGATCATCAGGATGGCCGCCTGCAACAACTATGATTTTTTCGTTTGTTGAATTCTTTGTCTTACCATAAGAATTTTCAGTTGCAAGGAAAGGTAACAAAGATCCACTTGCGATCACCCCTGATGCTTTTAAAATATCACGTCTTTTCATAATAAAATATAATATTTATGGAAGTCTAAAGATATTATTTCTTTTTAGGCATTCTATTTTTATTTTAGATGTAAATTATCTCAAATTATTTTTTAACGATTTTTTTAAAATGAAAAACCTGATCAAACTACCCTTTTTTATTATAATAGTCATATTTATGAATTGTCAACCAAAGATTAAAACATGGGAAATAGCATCTCCCAATGAAAATATTACTTTTCGATTGATCCATGAAAAGCTGGATGAAGAAAATAAAACCCGACTTACTTATGAGGTAATACTGGACACAGATGAAGGTGAAAAACAAGTCATTAAGCCTTCTGCGCTAGGCATTATTCTGGCAAATGATTCGTTAACGGAAAATCTTCGTTTCCTTTCTCAGAAAAAGGAAGTTGAAATTGATGAATCCTATGAAATGATCGCTGGCAAGCAACGAATAGTTCATAACATTGGTATAGGAAAATCGGTGATCTTTCAGAATGATCAGGGTAAGCAACTTGTTGTGGATTTAGGAGCGTTTAATGATGGTGTAGCATTCAGGTATAGATTTCCTGAAGAAAACGATAGTTCTTATACTGTAAACGGAGAAATTACCTCCTTTCACATTGGTGGGGAGGGGAAAAAGTGGATCCATCCATACGATAAAATAACCAGATATACACCCGCATATGAAACCTATTATGAGAATGGAATTCCAATTGGATCCAGTGCTCCCGGAAAAGAAGGATGGGCTTTTCCTGCACTATTTGAAATGGATAGTATATGGATTCTATTAACTGAATCAAATCTCAAAGATAACTTTTATGGGGCACACCTGGAACCGGATGCGACTGAAGGAGTATATAAAATCAGATTACCTGAAAAAGAGGAAGCTCGTGATACCGGTCCTGTTGAACCTACAGACTCATTGCCCTGGGAAATGCCCTGGCGAGTTATTTTGATTGGTGAAGAATTAAAAACTATTGTTGAATCCAACCTGGTGTATAACCTGGCAGATCCATCCACCGTAGATAATATTTCCTGGATCAAACCCGGAAGAGCTTCCTGGAGCTGGTGGTCAGACCATGACAGTCCCCAGGATTATAATGAACTTGTTCCTTTTATTGATCTGGCTGTAAAGATGGGATGGGAATATTCGCTGGTTGATGCCAACTGGAATATTATGAAAAATGGAGATCTTGAAAAAGTGATCCAATACGCCGATGAAAAAGGAATTGGTATTCTTGTTTGGTATAACAGTGGAGGCCCCCACAATACTGTTAGTGAACAACTCCGGGATGCCATGCACCTGGAAGAAAGGAGACGGAAAGAATTTGAGAAATTAAATAATTGGGGAGTAAAAGGAGTTAAGATTGATTTTTTCCAAAGTGATAAACCGCACATCATCAAACTCTACCATGATATTTTAAAAGATGCCGCTGAATATCAGATTTTATGTAATTTTCATGGATGTACAATTCCCAGGGGGTGGCGCAGGACCTATCCGCATATGCTGACGATGGAAGCTGTGAAAGGTGCCGAATGTTATAGTTTTGACCGAAGTTATCCTGAGGCAGCTCCCTGGCATAATACCATTCTTCCATTCACCAGAAATGTTATAGGACCTATGGATTATACACCAGTCGCTTTTTCAGACCAGACCTATCCTCATATCACTACTTTCGGACATGAACTGGCGCTCTCAGTTGTCTTTGAATCCGGCATCCTTCATTTTGCAGATAAAGTGGAAGCGTATCTGGAATCGCCTGAATTCGTGAAGACTTTTTTAAAGGAAATTCCTATAGCCTGGGAGCAAACCTTGTTTCTCGATGGTTATCCCGGAAAATATTGTGTGATGGCTCGTGAAAATAATAAAAGATGGTATATCGGAGCCATCAATGGACAGGAAGAAGTGCAAAAGGTTATACTCGACCTGCCCTTCATATCAGAAGGTGAATACATGATGGAGATCATCAATGATGGTGATAAAGACCGTTCTTTCAGATATGCTAAAAAACCTATAAAACCTGGAAACAGCATTGAGATCACTATGCGCGCAAGGGGTGGATTTGTTGCGGTACTTAAATCATTGGATTAAGACATTAGAATATTGATAATATGAAGCAGAAAATATCCCTTAACATTTGGTTTTTTTTCTTTTTAGTTTTTCTATTGGGATGTAAAAAAACAGAAGATTTTACAATATATCTCTCTGAATCAGCTGAAGAAAAAGAGTGGCTGGCGGCAAAAGAATTACGCAGGTATCTTTATTTACGCATTGATAAACTCATTCCAATTATTAAAGGCCCGATACCTGATACTAGTCCTTCCAACGGAATTATGATCGGAACAAGAAAAAACCAGGAATTAATAAAGTTCCTCCCGGACTCTATTCAGACTAGTATTCCAAATCTTACCTCTGAAGCTTATATCCTTTATACCAACAATGCAAATGGGAATTCATCCAGTATTATATTGGGTGCAGATTTTCAGGGATTATTATTTGGCACCTACCGTTTTTTAGAAAAGCTCGGAGTATGCTTTTATTTACATGGTGATGTGATTCCCGATGAAAAAATCACGCTGAATCTACCCTCCTTCTTAGAAATAAGACAACCACTTTTTAACATTCGTGGTATTCTCCCATTTCATGATTTTCCGGAAGGGCCTGACTGGTGGGATGAGGAAGATTATAATCTTTTCATCACACAACTTCCAAAACTTCAGATGAACTTTATTGGATTTCATACTTACCCCGAATCCGATTTTTTGGGAGCTTATAAAGCCGAACCTTTGGTTTGGATTGGTGAAGAAAAAAATATCATGGAAGATGGGAAGGTGACATCAGCCTATCCACTCCTTCATTTTAATACAGTTGATACTACCTGGGGTTATATGCCGTTGCAAACTTCTCATTATTCAGGTGGGGCAACTCAATTATTTGAGAAAGACCGATTTGGGGCAACCTATTTACCCACATTAAGTACATGGCCTCATACAGAACAGGGAAATATACAACTGGTAAATAATTTTGGTAAAGTGCTAAATGAATGCTTTACCCTGGCAAATAGATTGGGCGTCAATACATGTATTGGCACAGAGACACCATTAACCATTCCCGAATTGGTTTATAAACAACTACAACAGAAATACCCACAGGCTAGCCAGGATTCATTGATCCGTCTTTTATATGGAGGTATGTTTCAGCGGATAAAAAAAACCCATCCCCTTGATTATTACTGGTTCTGGACACCAGAAAACTGGACCTGGTCTGAAGTAAGTGATATTGATGTAGATAATACTAAAAAAGATCTTCAAATTGCCGTAGAGGTGGCCGATAACCTGCAGGTTCCGTTTACGCTGGCCACTTGTGGATGGGTATTAGGACCTCCCAGAAATCGGGCAGAGTTTGATGATGTGCTACCTAAAACAATGCCATTCAGTTGTATTAATAGATATGTTGGTTTTGCCAGGATTGAACCAGCCTTCAATCAAATCAGTGAACGCCCTTTATGGGCCATTCCCTGGCTGGAAGATGATCCGGCACTTCTTTCGCCTCAATTATGGGCTGGTAGAATGCGAAAGGATGCATATGATGCTTTCAAATATGGTTGTAACGGATTGGTTGGTATTCATTGGAGAACCCGATTGATAGGACCAACCCTGGCGGCATTGGCAAAAGCAGGATGGGATTTGATCTCATGGAATCAGACCAATACAAATAACAGGGATATTCCTGTAGATGATTTTTATGAGGATTGGGCGATTCATCAATTTGGGAAAAACAAAGGAAAAGAAATTGGTAATTTATTTGCTTCCCTGGATGGAGGACCTGAATATATCCCTGAATACAATAAACCATATGAAGCAAATCTATTCAGAACCTCTCACTGGGATCGAGGACCTGGTGCCATCATAGTTATCCAGGAACCATGGTCAGAAATTAGTAAAAGATTCAGTTTTGTTGAAAAAATGGAAAACTTCCGGCAGGATATATCAGGTGAAGGAAACCTGGAAAGATTTGATTACTGGTTAAATACTTTCCAGTTCGCCAGGGAAACAGCACGTATGGGATGCCTGCTGGGTGAAATGGAAAAAAGTGCGCAACTACTAAACTCATCAAATGATATTTCCCGGACAGATTCTATTGTAAGAAATCATCTCTTACCCCTTCGAATACAAGCGACCCAAACTTACAGTCAAATGATGCAATATCTGTTGATGACGGTCACCAATTCCTCTGAAATGGGAACTATTGCCAATCTTGAACAACACAATCTGCTAACACTTAAAAAACTCAACAAATATGATTCATTGCTTGAATCCATATTGAAGGAATCCCTTCCCGCATCAACCATTCCTCAGAAAAATTATGAAGGACCTTCAAAATTGATTTTGCAGGCGCCCGTAAGTATCCTGGAGAAAAATTCGGATTTATATCTTAAAGTACGGGCCTTATCTCCTTTCCAGATTGATAAAGTAAAATTGTATTGGAAAGAATTGGGTAGCAGTAGTTACCAAACAGCTGATTTCATAAACATTAATCGAAACGTATTTGATGTTGCGCTGGATAAACATAATATCAACAACCAAGACCTGGAATATTACGTGGAGGCAATCCTGGAAAACGGTGAAAAAATCCACTATCCTGCAACAGCAGGAAAAATAAATCAAACTGTAGTTGTTTTTTAATTAATAATTTTCTCGTCAGACCAGGGTAATCGGTCTGACGGGGTAGGTCGGTCAGACCAGTGGGGTTCCTCTGACTGTTAGGGTTCGTAACCCATTTAATCTCATTACGTATTTTATAAAAACTAAAAAACAATGAAAACACCCTATCTTCCCGTCTCATGTGATTTCCATGATGAATTACTCGCACTTGCTTCCAGAAAGGAAAAAGTAAAGGTATTTATCTTTAACAAAAAGGGAACCCTGGACAGTATTTCAGGTCTAATAATCGATGTGTTTACAAAAAATAGAGAAGAATTCCTTCAAATAGATACATTTACTCCGATCCGGCTCGATAAAATCATTACCTATAATGGAAAACCCGGTCCTAGTTATGAAATTTACCAGTCCATGGGTGATTTTTGTCATGATTGTAAAGAATAAAAAATTACCGAGATTTAATTTTCTGATTATTAAACTATCCTTTATAAGACTAATTTTATTCATCTAAGGGATTCTTCTGGTAAATTTCGTCCCTTGGTTTGTATAAAAGCCATACATCCGGAATAATAAATAAATTTCGGTCATTTAACCATCGATTAAGGTTGGTGGCTTTTTTTGAGGATGATAATATCTTCGAATATTTGTGATCCAACCATTCTAACTGATTGTTAACCATTCGATCATATGTAATCGCAAAATAGGTATTATCATGTGGATTTTTCAATAAAGATTCATATTCATCCCTGTCAGTAATTGTTTCAATGTTTACATTTTCATCTTTAAAATGCCAGTAAAAACCATGAAAATTACCACCGGGGGTTTCATAAGGTGATCTGTAATAACTGATAATGTTAACAGGTGTATTTTCCTTTGTAAAATATTGATTTACTACTTTCGTGAAATATATCGACTGTGAATAGGGAACGGTCAACATAAGATAAAGCAAGATAAAATTTAACCCGACTGAAAAGATAACAACTGCTTTCATCCCCCATTTTAATTTCAGCGATCCATTTTCAGAATGAATCCTACGAATGTAATCCCTTAGTCCATATCCTAAAATGACAGGTAATATCCCGAAGACTGGAAATAAAAAACGTTCCTCTTTATGCCCTATGAAAAAGTGGAATAATAAAAAGAAAATCACACTTAATACATATGGATTACCAAACTTTTTAAAAAAACCACGGAAGAGATAGTACAAAAACATAAAACTAAGTATTGGTGCTGAAAGTATTAGAGCCAATTCAATAACATAATACAAAAATGAACTTGTCCCCAGATTGGCAGCTCTTTTATCAATAATATTTATTTTCCAGTAGGTAAAAGGTATAAAATTAAAATCGCCATAATACAAACTATCTATCAACGTATTTAATCCAACTCCAAGCAGAAACCCGGAAGATAAAGCCAGAATGTGGTTTACCTTTAACTTTTCATAAAACAGGAACCAGATCCCAAGTCCGATCATAGAAAACCCCATTTGGAACCGGAAATAAAAACTTAAGCTTAATAATAAACCGATAAGGAATGAATGTGGAATTTTTAAAGATTTTGATTTAAAATGTTGATAAAGCAGAATGCTTCCAAAATAAAAAATTGCACCAAAATTCTCTGAATTGAACATTGTTTTGTGATATGGATAAAACCAGGAAAAGTTGGCAACCAGTAATACAATAATCAATAGATTTTGATTCTCACTTTTGAACTCCCTGGTAATAACATAGTTAAAGAGTAAAAAATTTATTAATACCACAATAACCCTTAGAATTGCCAGGGATATATAAGCTTCGCCAAGGTTTAATAGATCCATTAAATGATAATAACCAAGAAAGAGATAAACCTGAATGGTGGGTCTTACCTTGTTTGGGAACTCCCAGGCCATCTGATCAGCTGAACTGAAACCAAGTTTATAGCTGGCAAACTCGATTATTGAAAAATGCTGATCCGGGTGAAAATACCCCACAGCCTGAATAGCCTGTATCACATGAATAATCAAAGCTATCGACAGGAATAGATATATAATTTTTTTCGTATTATTATTAAATAGTGATGGAATAGTCATCCGTGTGATTAGTAAGCAGGCACAAAAATAATGATCATTGATAAGCATCAAATAAATTAAGTATAAAAATCATCTTATAAAAAAAGCCGAACACGAAATGTAAAAGCTGGAAGATGGAAGCTCGAAGATGGAAGCTCGACACTCGAAGCTCGACACGAGAAGATGGAAGTCAAGTTTAAAAACAAAAAAAGAGAAAGGTTCAAATGGAAATGTTTTCATTTATAAGTGAATAATTTTAAGTTATCTTTATGTTCAGTATAACCTACTGCAATCGATGATTGTAAAATGGATTTTCTTATTATTTTGGATTTTTTTTAGTGTATTTTATGAATCCCTGGCATATCATCCGGATAGCTTATCCCAATCAGAAGATAAAAAAAATATATATATCACAGATTTATCCGATTTACTCGCATTCAGGTTATACACTATTACCAAAACCAATAAGTTGGAAATATTCAATGGTGATGACCGCATAATACTTAAACCAAACGGAAGTACAAATTTAGGTGTAGGTTTTAATTATAAATCTCTGGGTTTAGGCATCGCGTTCGGATTTCCACAATCACAGGCAAGTAATGATAAATATGTGAAGACTAATCGATTCGATTTTCAATTTTCCGTTTACAGTAAAAAAATTGGAATTGATGGATTTTTTCAGATCTACAGGGGATATTATAATTCAAATCCAGGGGATTTTCTGGAATGGGACAAGGATTATTTTCCAAAAGTAGAAGATTTACGTGTACTTTCTTTAGGTATTTCTGCATTTTATATCTTTAAAGATGAGCGTTTTTCATATAAAGCTGCTTTCGTACGAAATCAGATACAGAAACGAAGTGCCGGAAGTTTTACGCTGGGAGTGTTCGGTTTTTATGATGAATCCAATACAGATAATGGATTTATCCCGGAAATTTATCCGGACAGTATTAAAACTGATTTTGATTTAAAAGGCTTTAAAGCTACTTCCATTGGTATATCCGCAGGTTATATGCATACTTTTGTTTTCCGGTTTCCAGTATTTATCAATTTTGCGCTAATCCCGGGATTTGGCTATAAAAGAGTAACTCTAACCGACTTGGATGGGCAAAAAGATACCGGAAATCAACCTTCAGGACAAATACTGGGTCGGATTGCTTTAGGATACGAACACGCTATATTCTATGCCGGGGCGATGGGATCCATTATTGTACGGAATATAAAATACAAGGAATTTGATATTGACCTCGCAACGGAACAGGTCAGGGTATTTATTGGCAAAAGATTTAAAATCAGGTCACGAAAAAAAATTGAATAATATATTTAAAAACAAAGAATTCCTTAGAAATACTTTTAGATCAAAAACCTTTTCCTGATGTCAGTTGTCGGTATCATACACTTCTTTTTTTTCCCGAAAATCCGGTAACGCTTTTTAGCAATTACATCATAAACATAATTCGTAAAAGTTCTTGGCAAAATATTGAATATCAACAGGATCTTCATCCTTCCTCCCATTATTCGAATGATCTTAAAAACCGCCTCTGATTTCATAAATTTTTGTTCTCCTTCAATCAAAACAACAGTTTCAATCCTCTCTCTTCGTATATTATATTTCCTGAGCAACGCCTGCCCTGCATTTGATTGTAATGCAGCAAATTTGAATTTTTCATCCGGATCACGTTTTATTACAAATCGTACAAATCCGTTACAGAGGTTACAAACACCATCAAACAAAATAACTGAGTGAGTTGTTTTTCCAGAAATTTTCATATTTTAATTAACTTGTAATTTTGATGAGGGTTTTGTCTTTATTTGTATGATTATTCCTATATCAATGCGATTAATAAGCTGTAATTTCAAGTTAAGATAATTAACATGACCACAAGTATGCCTGTAAAAGGAAAAAGAATTTTAATCATTTCTACTGTTATCCTGATTTTAATCTTGTCAGGTGTTATAATCCTTTTTTTTAAAATCAATCCTTTACTTGAAAGTATCATAAACAGGGAACTCAAAGCGCTGATCCGGATAGATCCTAATCGCCTTTATGATTTTACTTATGATTCACTTGATATTGATATTTATAAAGGAAATGTTTTCGCGAAAAATCTCAAAGTTATTCCCAGAAAGGAGGTTATTGACAGTTTGTTAAAAATCGGCCAGGTGAAAAAATTTATTGTAACGGCCAATTTGGAGAAATTCGAGATGGTAAATTTCGATTGGATTGAATTTATCAGAACCGGAGCCATTGATGTAGATGTGATCAGTCTGGCAGAAGTTGACATAAGCTATTATCTGAATCAAAATGCAATTGTCAAAAAAGAGGCATCATTGGGAAATGATATTCTTGATCAGGATTTTATTTCTGCTAAAACCAACCTGTTTGAATTGATAAATGCAAACTACAGACTATATAAGATCAAGGAAGATACTACTCTTGCCTTATCTTTTGATAGCCTGCAAATCAGATTTACTAATTTTTATTCTGACTCTGCACTTATCCATCAACCAATAGGTTATGAACTCGAAGAAGTCGATCTTGCTATTTTTAATATTGAAAATAATTTGATCAAAGATTACAGGGTATCCAGCGAAAAATTAGCTTTTAATTCTACTGATAATCTTTTTTCCATTAACGGGATACAGATGATACCATCCCCGCAGAAAGTTGATTCCAAAAACTGGCTTCAATTAAATGTATCCTCACTTAAAGCACATGGACTTGATTATGACTCATTATTGTATTATGGACATATCATTTTAAAGGAAATTGAGTTGGAAAAGCCTCAATTCACCTATGTGAGGCCTGTTGAAAGACTCCAGATAGATACCATTCGAATCCTGCCTGCTACGACCTTTAAAAGAATACCAATACCAGTAGCAATCGATACTATCGATCTGCTTCAGGGACGTTTCGATTACCTGAAACACGGATATAATGAACCAATGATTTCTATAAGTGCGACGGATATTAATGTAAAAGGTCTTTTCTTTTCCACTGACCCGGTTTTATTAAATAAAAACAAAACCTTTTACATCTCCGGCTCAACAAAATTTCTGGAGGAAGCAGAACTCATCCTACATATTACCTTTCCATTGACCGATCCGGTAAACACCTTTATCATCAAAGGTAAAATGGATACCTTAAATGCCAGATCATTAAATCCCATCATTAAAAATTCTAAACAATTAGCCGTAGCAGATGGGGTTATCAATAGTTTACAATTCGAGATAACAGGAAATGACACACTTTCAACAGGAGCTTTAGATATCGATTATCGCAATCTTAAATTGGTGGCACTCAAAGTAAATGAAAACGATTTTACGGATATCCGGCAAAAGGGATTTTTAACCGGTTTATTAAATACTGTTACAAAAACAAAAAATGACCCGAATAAATCATCCTTTACTGAAGGCATTATATACCTTGAACGGGATCCTTATTTTACTTTTCTGGATTACAGTCTGGAAAGCTTAATGACCGGCATTTTAACCAGTATGGTACCGGAAAGTAAATTATTTATGAAGCCCAAAAAATCAAATAAAAAGCAGCCCATTAATCCATGATAATGTAAAATCATATTCCCAGCCACTTTTTTATTGATTATAATCGGTTACATTCTTATCTTTTGATAAATCAAAAAAAATTAAAAGATGAAAATTTTACTCAGCATGATATTGTGTTTTTATTTTTTACAGTTAAACGCACAATTCACACCGAACTATGATGAAGATAAAGTACCTGATTACGAACTTCCCGAGTTATTAAAAACTGAAGATGGAAAAACCCTAACGAGCTCAGCAGAATGGGAAGCTGTTCGCAGACCTGAATTACTGACTTTATTCGAATCGCACATGTATGGAAAAGTTCCAGATAGTAATGTTACAGTAAAATTTAAACTGCTTGAAACAAATCGAAATTTTTTGAATGGAAAAGCCATTAGAAAACAGTTATCCATCATTTTTACCAATGGATCCAATTCACATGAGGTCAATCTCTTAATTTATCTGCCGAAAAACACAAATAGACCTGTTCCAGTATTTCTGGGTTATAATTTTTATGGGAACCATACAATTTTCCCTGATCCGGAAATAATCATTTCAGAAAGTTGGGTCAGAGAAAATCCTAACTTCATGATTTTCAAAAATCAGGCAGATGATAAGTCCACCGGATGTCGTGCCAGCCGGTGGCCGTTACTACAAATACTGGATCGTGAATATGGATTGGCTGTCATGTATTATGGTGATATAGATCCGGATTATGATGACGAATTCCGGAATGGGATACACAAACTTTTTTATGAAGAAGGACAAAAGCCGGATAACGATGAATGGGGATCGATCAGTACCTGGGCCTATGGTTTATCCAAAGCGATGGACTACTTCGAAATAGACCCGGACATTGATCAATCACGAGTAGCGGTGATCGGTCATTCCCGTTTGGGGAAAACTTCCCTCTGGGCCGGAGCCAGGGATGATCGTTTTGCGCTGGTGATCTCAAATGATTCCGGATGTGGGGGTGCGGCTTTATCTCGACGGCGATTTGGCGAAACGGTTGAACGGATCAATACCGCTTTCCCACATTGGTTTTGCTATAATTTCAACCAGTATAATAATAACGAAAATGCCTTGCCAGTCGATCAGCATGAATTAATTGCTTTGGTCGCACCAAGACCCGTATACATAGCCAGTGCCGCCCAAGATGAATGGGCCGATCCCAGGGGTGAATTTTTATCGGGATATTATGCGGGTGAAGTTTATAAATTATATGGGTTAAAATGTATTGAATCTAATACGATGCCGGATATTAATAACCCTGTTAAAACAGGATATGTCGGGTATCATATTCGCTCGGGAGAACACGACCTCACCTATTATGACTGGGAACAGTTTATGGATTTCGCTGATTATTTTTTAAAAGGTAAATAATAAATTTAAGCTAGGACACTGAATTTTTTCGCGCGGAGAGCGCAGAGTTTTTCGCAAAGCTCGTATACCTAGTCGCTCGGTCCTGTCAACCGAACCATGCAGGTTTGCCGTCGGCAATCAGGGCAGGTCCTATCGAGTGACGGATGACTGAATCATAAAATTTTTAAATTTTCAAACTACAACCTTTCAATTGAATACCGGACAAATTGAGATTAATTGATTAATTTCAAACCAAATTTTTTTAATTGACCTATGAAAAACCTATTGTCTTTTTTAATCTTGGTAGCCTTTGCGTTTCAATCCTGCCAGAAACCTTCAGAAAAAGTATCAGATAAATTTGAATCGATTTTTAATGGCGAAAATCTGGAAGGATGGCATAAACAAGGTAACTTGTTGACAAGTATTGAAGATGGAATCCTCACAATTTCAAATGACCAGTCAGGATCAGGGGGCTGGTTGCTTTCCGATCAGGAATATGAAAACTTTCATTTGATATTTGAATTCTTATGTCCGCCCCCTAACAACAGTGGTGTTGCTATTCGATACAATCATCCTCAAGAGGGGCACCCGGCCGTGTCTGCTTATGAAATAAATATTTTTAACACACCCAACACACAGAATCCAACAGGATCCATATATAATCTGGCCAGATCATTTTGGACGGACAGTCTGAAGCCGATGGATTGGAATCAAATGGAAGTTATTGCAAAAGGCGATTGTCTGGTTACGAAAATTAATGGCGAAAGACTGGTCGTTACCCATCAACGGAGAGCCTTCAAGGGCAATATTGGATTTCAGGCCCACGATGGTAAAATCAGGCATGCCATACAGTTAAGAAATATAAATTTAAAGTTATTCCCATCAGCAGCAATTACCGGTCCTCAGATAGAGGATTACATGCGGTCGACTGCGAAAGTGAGAACAGAAACACTGCTCGATTTAAACAACCTGTCAAATTGGGAAGTTATAGGAGACGGTCAGTGGACTGCTTCAGAAGATTGAAGACATTGAACACATATAAAAATTTTTATTTGAAGCTGAAATTCAAGATCGAAAAAGGTCATAATTCCGGAGTATTTATCAGGCAGGATCCCCAAACCGATGATATCGGCCTGGATTCAGGGTTGGAGATCAATATTTACGATCACGATGGATTTACCTATGGCTGGCCAACCGGTTCGGTAGTCACCAAGGCCCGTGCATTTATGGGAATCGTGGATTACGACGACTGGAATACGATGGAAATACTCGCTTTTGATAACCATATTT